>BNJS01003728.1_pt1 | contig 210462 bp, 265 predicted proteins | sample 8540461 | NCBI WGS metagenome assembly BNJS01 (sample SAMD00202454, study PRJDB9452) | human saliva metagenome | isolation source: human saliva | place: Japan
AGTTGATTCTCCTTTTTATTTTTTTCGAGGTTGCCCTCGTTTATCTATTCTATTTTACACAATTATTCACAAAAAAGCTAGTTAAAATCAACGAAAAAGAGAAGAGCTCATGGACTCTTCCCTAAAAGATAATTTATTCTTCAATTCTAAATTGTTTCAAGCTTGCTAGGTACAAAGCTCCTCCGATGATAAGGACGATTCCACCAATCCATCCAAGAAAAGGAATCAAAGCAACTACAGAACCTACGATAAATAGAATCGATGGTGCTAGTGAAATACGATTGTCATCCTTATAGTAGACAAGTGAGAGGATTCCAAGAATGAGGGTTGCAATTTTCACTAAAGAAAAAACAATGAAAATAATGCCCAAAATTAGCCCTGCAGCATCTTCGTCTTCAGAAATGGCTGCAAGAAATACCATAAAAATTGGTAAGAAAGCTAAAATTGCCCCTGCAATAATACCAATAAAGCCATCTACTTGTGCTAGTGTTTTTGTCTTCATAAATATCTCCTTTTATTTTAATAAGGTATATTATACCATATTTTTATTAAAGTTTTTATTTTTTAAAAAAATACAGGAATTTCTCCTGTATTTTTGTTAGACTATTTAGCTTCAAATCCTTCTGCTACTGCATCCGCAAAGTTTTCTTCGACGATGCTTGCACAGTGATCGCAGATAGTTGCATGGTAGCTACGTTCTGCTGTACTTGGATCAATACGACGGCAACGATCACAAACTTCACCAGCTGCACGTTCAACAGTGAAGGCAACATCTTCGAAGGCCACTGCACCTTCTGGAGCTGGACCTTCTGCAATGGTCAATTCTGATACAATCAAGAGTTGAGCAACATTACTATCTACTGCCCCAAGAAGAGTCTTCACTACTTCGTTAGGATAAACTGTCAAATGAGCTTCAAGAGATTTACCGATCACTTTTTCATTACGTGCTTCTTCCAAAGCCTTTTGAGCTTGTCCACGGAAGTCCATAAAGGCTGACCATGCATCCAAGATTTCCTCTTGATTCGCAAATGTTTGAGCTTCAGGTAATTCTGATAATTGAACAAAGTCTTCTGTTTCAAACTCAAGATATGACCAGATTTCTTCAGCAGTGTGTGGAAGAATTGGTGTCAAGAGTTTGGTGATTTTCACAAGGATGTCATAGAAGACTGTTTGCATCTGACGGCGTTCAAGAGATTTGGCACCTTCGATGTAGACAACATCTTTGGCGAAATCAAGGTAGAAGGCAGACAAATCAACGTTGATAAAGTTCACTAGGGCTTTATAGATTGTCAAGAACTCGAAGTTTGCATAAGCGTCACGAATGGTCTTAACAAGTTGGTTAAAGCGGATAGTCATGTACTTATCAACAGAACGAAGTTCTTCGTAAGCTACTGCATCCTCAGCTGGGTTAAAATCAGAAGTGTTAGCAATCAAGAAACGAAGCGTGTTACGGATCTTACGGTAAGTTTCAGAAACTTGGCTCAAGATATCCATAGAGATACGCACATCGTTGCTTGAGTCAACACTGGTTACCCAGAGACGCAAGATTTCCGCACCAAATTGTTTTTCAACATCGCTTGGAGCAATGGTATTCCCAAGAGATTTAGACATCTTTTCACCTTTACCATCTAAAGCAAAACCTTGTGACAAGATTTGTTTGTATGGTGCCATGCCATGGTTAGCCACAGATGTGATGAGTGATGAGTTGAACCAACCACGGTATTGGTCTGAACCTTCAAGATAAAGATCTGCTGGATATTTGAGTTCTGGACGGTTAACCACGACGCCATTCCATGATGAACCTGAGTCGAACCAAACGTCCATGATATCTGTTTCTTTCTTGAACTCACCATTTGGTGAACCCGGATGGGTAAATCCCTCAGGCAAGAGGTCTTTGGCATCACGTTCCCACCAGATGATTGAACCATGTTCTTCAAAGAGTTGAGCTACATGCTCGATGGTTTCAGCTGTCATAATTGGTGTTCCGTCTTCTGCATAGAAGATTGGAAGAGGAACTCCCCAAGCACGTTGGCGAGAGATAACCCAGTCACCACGGTCACGAATCATATTGTAAAGACGGACTTTACCCCACTCTGAGTGGAACTTCACTTTTTCAATTTCGTCCAAGATTTCTTGGCGGAATTTAGATACAGAAGCAAACCATTGTGGTACTGCACGCCAGATAATTGGTTTTTTAGTACGCCAGTCAAATGGGTAGGAGTGAGAGATTTCTTCTTGAGCAAGAAGCAAATCACCAAGTTTTTCGATAACCGTTGGAACAACCTTATCATAGAATTGGCCTTCAAACTCAGCACCAGCATTAGCCATCATGATACCGCGTTCGTTAACAGTCACGGCAACTTCTAGACCATTAGCAACACCGACATTGTAGTCATCCTCACCAAATCCAGGAGCTGTATGGACGATACCTGTACCAGAGTCTGTTGTAACGTGGTCACCAAGGATAACGAGTTCATCTACTGCAGTATCCCATGGGTGTTCTGTCACGATATGGTTCAATTCTTGACCACGATAAGTCGCCAAAACTTGAACATCAGTCCAGCCAAATTTCTCAGACAAGCTGTTCAACAATTCAGCAGCAACCACAAACTTACGAGCTTCACCAGCAGGTTGAACCAAAACGTAATCAATATCTGCACCAACAGTCAAACCACGAGAAGCAGTGATAGTAAATGGAGTTGTTGTCCAAACAACGATATAAGTATCAGTGTCTAGGACACCTTTGCCATCTTTAACCTTGTTGGCATAGTAAAGTGATGTTGATACCAAGTCATGGTATTCAATTTCCGCTTCAGCAAGAGCTGACTCAGATGACCATGACCAGTAAACTGGCTTCGCACCACGGTAGATGTAACCCTTGTTAGCCATCTCACCGAAGACACGGATTTGCGCTGCTTCATAGTCAGGGGTCAAAGTTACATATGGATTTTCCCAGTCACCAGAAACACCTAAACGTTTGAAGTCTTCGCGTTGTTTATCTACTTGAGACAGAGCGTATTCACGGCAAAGTTTCAAGTATTCAACAAGGTCCATCTCTTTGCGTTTAACCCCTTGTTTAGCCAAAACTTGCTCGATTGGCAGACCGTGTGTGTCCCAACCTGGAATATATGGTGCGTAAAATCCTGACATAGACTTAGAACGAACAATGATATCTTTTGAAATCTTGTTCATGGCATGTCCTACGTGGATGTTCCCGTTAGCGTATGGAGGGCCATCATGAAGCGTGAAATGCGGTTTCCTTCATTTAGTTCTTGACGACGTTGATAAAGTTTAGCTTCATCCCATTCCTTTTGCCAAACTGGCTCTTTGGTCGGAAGACCGGCACGCATTGGAAATTCTGTTTTTCCAAGATTGAGGGTTTCTTTAAGTTTCATTAGTACTCCTTTAATGTAAATTAACAATATAAAAACCACGACTCGCAAAAAGGACGAAAATCGTGGTACCACCTTTGTTCGGAAAAAGACCTAGTCTCTTTCCCTCTTTTCCCGTAACGTGGGCAACGTCAAATCTTACTATTTTCAGATTTGATACTAAGAGAGGATAAATTTACCAACAGGGATTGTAGGACTTCCACCATCTCCTACTCGCTAGAAATTTGATTGATAAATTCTTGTTCTCTAATGAGATTCTTATAAAATTAGAACTGATTCTTGTTGAGTGTCAGCATCATCTTGAGGTCCTTCCTCATGTGCTGGCTCAACAGGAGTTTCAGCAACTGGCTGAACTTCAACTTCAGTTTCAGTTGACTCTTCAGCAGCTTGTTCAGCCTCTAACAATTCTTTATTAGCTGCTTCAATACGCGCTTGAAGTTCTGCAACTTCTTCTGGAGAAAATTGACGAGTCATGTCAATTGGTTCTTCATCATGATATGAAGATACATCTTCACCTAGAACCTCTTGGACGACTTCTTTGAATGCTTCGTCGCTCGTTTGAAGATAAGTTGCAGTCGGACGCAAAATTTCTTCCCAATCTGATGAATCAACAATAGCCAACTGACTTTCGATTGTTGATTTCAAACGTTGGTGGAAGACGCGACTCTTATTCTTCAACTCTTCAGTTTCCACAGCAACTTTTTTAGCATTATCTGTTGCTTGTCGCAAAATTTCATTGGCTTTGTATTTTGCTTCATCAAGCAAGCGTTGGGCATCTTGCTCAGCCTGCTTAATGATGTTATTAGAACGGTCATTCGCAGCTTGTTTTACACGTTCAGCTGTGTCTTGAGCGATCAATACTGACTGACTCAATGAATCTTTGATTTCATCAAAATAAGATAGACGGTCTTCTAAATTTTTAATGTGCTGATCTTTTTCATGATTACTACGAACTAAGTCTTCATAGTCACGAACAACAATATCTAAAAATTCATCAACTTCTTCACGGTTAAAACCTCTAAACTGAACACCAAAGGTTTTATCCTTAATTTCTAACGATGTAATTGGCATATTTTTCCTCACTTATTTAATAAAAAATAGAATCATTAATTGCTTCTGGTTCTTGCTCGTTTGTTACTGTTCTTTTAGGAATATCAGTCGTATAGTCGGAAAGACGTTCTTCTAGTTTTTTGATGTAGAGTTCCGTTTCCTCTTTGTTTCGGATTAATTCCTCTAATTCAAAATAAATCTTATCTAGAAATAAATCAACTTCTTCCTGATTGTAGCCTCTGAATGATCTTGAGAAAGCTTTATCACTAATTTCTTGTGGTGTAATTGACATATTTTTCTCACTTGCTTAATAGTAGCTGGACTGTTAATTTTTTCTTATCCTTTTTGGTTTGACCGTTTTCTTTAAGTAAGATAATTCGACCAAAGCGTCTGACGCTGATTAAATCACCAATTTTTACCGGATAGTCCGATTTTTCAACTATATGGTAGTTGACTTGAACCAACTTTTTTTCAACCAGAGCCGAAGTTTGGGAACGAGATAATTTCAATATGCTAGATAAGAAGGTATCCAGACGAAGACTTGAAACCAAGACTTCTTTTTCTCGATAGTCATCTTTGGATTCTATCATATCTGAAAAAGGACGTTCTACTAAACTTACAGGCAACTTGGAAATCTTTTGAATTCCATCTTGGAAAAGAGTGGTAAATCTTCGATCGACAATAATTTGGGCTTTATCTTCTGTCACCAGAATGTCTCCGAATAACTTACGGTCAATACCTAGTCGATTGAGAACTGTCCCCAATATCTTTGAATGGGTCAGCTGCTGAAACTTGCTGGGATACACGATTTCAAGCAAGGTCATTTCAAAATCTTCCAAACTTGGCGTGAAGTAATCGGGCGCTAAAATAACCCTAGCGTACTCCGAAGAGATATAACTCGTACTAGAGAAGACTTTTATCCCTCTATTATTTCCTAAAGTTTCCAAGATAAATACTTGGTGTGGATTTATAAAAGGAGATAAAATCGGTGCATAGTGTTCCTCGACTTGACTCAACCATTCCAAGCCCTTATCGATGAATGGAATATCCTCCGTTGCGAAATGTTGGTAAAGTTCCTTACTCATAATACAACCAGCAAATTGATGAGATAGCGGCTAATCATGCGTAAGAGAATTAGGGCAATCCAAACAGAGAAATCCAAACCTGCGATTTGAAGAGGTAGACGTCTTAGCGGTTCAAGAATTGGTTTACACAAAGTCTCTAAAAATTTCCCCAACTGTGTGTTATAGGCATTTGGAAACCATGATAATAGAGCAAAAGCTACAAGTATCAGTGAATAGATATCTGTAGCATTTTGGATAAAACGAATTATTAGAAACATTAACGTACTCTATTTCTCTTCATATCAAAGTCGTATTCTTCGCTTTGAGCTTCTTCAGGTAAACGAATATCTTCAATGTTTACCACAACACCAACAGGCGTCAAAAGATACATTGTGTTCGCTACTTTTCTTAACTCACCAGCAAGGACATGACGTGCTCCATCCAAGTAATCCAAACAACGACGAGCTTGAACTTCTGTCATATATTGGAAGTCAATCAAGATACTTTCATTTCCAGCCAACAAATCAACAATATCTGTTGCATCTTCGTAACGGCGTGGGTAACGAACATCGATGGTTACTTTTTCAGTAGAGCGATGGCTTTCAATCGCTAGTTGTTGTTGACGGGCATGAAGTTTTGTAATATTTTTCTCTTTTGCTTCGACTGAAGAAGATTCTTGAGCAACAGCTTGCTGTGGCAATTCTCTTTTTTGAGGAACCGAAGCTAGTGAACGTTCAGGTTGTGCAGCTACAACTTCTGAAGCAACTTCATCTCCATCTTCTGTAAAGTAATCTATAAATTTATCAAATTTATCTTTTAATGACATGATTATTTCCTATTTAAAAAATGCTGTACCAATTCGAACAAAAGTTGAGCCACACTGAATCGCTTCTTTGTAGTCACGACTCATTCCCATACTTAGTTCTGTCATTGGCATATTGGGGAATTGTTGTTCACGAATGTATTGTTGCAACTCTTGCGTTTCTTTAAAGATTTTTTGCAACTCTTCTGTTTGGGCCTCAAAGGGAGCCATGGTCATGAGACCAACATACTCGATTTGATCCAAGCTAGACAAGTCTGGCAAGACTGTCAATAGTTCCTCTTTTGAGAAACCATGCTTGCTTTCCTCTCCAGAAATATTGACCTGCAAAAAACATTTAACTGTTCGATCGGCACGTTTTTGAATTTCTTGAGCTAATTTCAAAGAATCTAAAGCGTGAAAATAATCAACATAAGGAATGACATCCTTGACTTTTCTTCTTTGTAAGCTACCAATCAAGTGCCAAGTAACATCTTTATCACTTAAAGCATGATACTTTTCAAGAAATTTATCAACACGGTTTTCACCGATGTGTTTGACACCTTGGTCAATTAAATTTGCTGCAGTTGCAATATCAACATATTTTGTTACGGCAATTACAGAAACCGAACCGTCTTCACGGCCGGTTTCTTGAATTGCTTTGTAACCTGTTGAAATACCTGATTTGTATTTTCTTTTAAATCCATCTCTATTAACGGTTTTTAAAGAATGGTGGTGTTTCCAACTCGTCTTCGTCAGAAGCTGGTGCTTCAAAACGCTCAACTGGAGATACGACTGATTCACCTTGACGAACAATTGAATCACGTCTCAAGTCCCAGTCACCAAAAGCTGATGCTTTAGGCGCTTCAGTGTGACGTTGTGAAGGAGTTGGAAGTTCAGCTGTTTCTGCCAAATCAAAATGACGGTCATAAGTGTGTGTATGTCCAGATTTTACTGGTTCACGGAATGACGCTTGTCTTGGTTGTGGCGCTACAACTTTTTCGACTGCATCTTGACGAACTCCAGTAGCAACAACAGTTACACGGATTTCATCTTTCATTGTTTCATCAATAGAAGTACCGAGCCAGATATTTACGCCATGTCCAGCAGCCTGATTGACGATTTCAGAAGCTTCTTCTGCTTCAATCAAAGTCATATCCAAACCACCAGTTACGTTAACGATAACATCTTCTGCTCCATCAATAGTTGTTTCAAGAAGTGGTGAGTAGATAGCTTTACGAGCTGCTTCGATAACACGCTCTTCTCCGCTACCGATACCGATACCCATAAGGGCATTTCCTTTGTTTGCCATTACTGTCTTCACGTCTGCGAAGTCCAAGTTGATCAAACCAGGATTTGTAATCAAATCTGTAATCCCTTGAACACCTTGACGAAGAACGTTATCTGCTTCAGACAAAGCTTCAAGAAGTGGCGTTTTCTTGTCAACAATTTCTAATAAGTTGTTGTTTGAGATAATCAAGAGAGTATCAACATGTTCGCGAAGTTCGTTGATCCCTTGGACTGCGAATTGACCACGTTTGCTTCCTTCGAAACCGAATGGACGTGTCACAACACCGACAGTCAAAGCACCTAAACCTTTAGCGATACGAGCGATAACTGGTGCAGCACCTGTACCAGAACCACCACCCATACCAGCAGTGATGAAGACCATATCTGCACCACTGATAGCTTCAGTAATTGCTTCTTCGCTTTCTTCAGCAGCCTTACGACCAACTTCAGGCTGTCCTCCAGCACCAAGTCCGCGAGTTAATTTTGGACCAAGTTGGATAACTGTTTCAGCTTTTGTACTGCTCAAGGCTTGTACATCTGTGTTGGCTGCGATGAACTCAACACCTGAAACGCCTTCGTCAACCATGCGGTTAATGGCGTTTCCACCGCCACCACCGACACCAATTACTTTAATTACTGCACCTTGTGCTGCTGCTGTATCAAATGAAAATGTCATATTTTATTCCTCTATCCTATTCATCAAACATGCTTCCGATTAAGCTACGGAATCGGTCAGTCAATTTTGGTTTTTCTTCTGATTGATTTGGAGTTGTTGAGTCAGCAACATAAGTTGGTTCTGCTGATTCAGTTGAAGTTGTACCAAACACTGAACGTTGAGAAGCTGTAGGTTTTTCCTGACTTGAAGTTCTGAAATCAATTGGTTGTTGACGTAGAACTTGATCTCCTCTGATAGCTCTTTGAGCCAAAACATTCACTTCTGTAAGACTTCCAGCAAATTCTGACAAACTAATCACATGAGCAAATGCAGGATTGCGGATACCTACTTGGTTTGGAACATAAAGTTTCACACGAACTCCAAGTACTTCTTGGGCAAGCTCAACGATACCTGGTAGAATAGCATTCCCACCGATCAGAGCAATACCACCTGGCAAGTCCAACAAATGTCTTCTTTCCAAATCTTGTTTGATTTGTTCAAAGATGTGTTTCAATCTAGCTGAAATAATTTGAGCCAAGTATTCTTCTGTAACTTCAACAGGTTCTACTTCACCAATCACTTCAACTTGGAAAGTCTCTTTGCTTGCAAGTTGCGGATAAGCTTCACCGTAGTTAAGCTTCAAACCTTCTGCAATCTTCTTAGAAGTTTTAAGAACTTTTGAAATGTCTTTAGTTACGTAATCGCCACCTTCTTGGTAAACATTTGTGTATTGAAGTTCTTGATTACGAATAGTAGCAACACTTGTTTGGCCACCACCCATATCGATAACAGTCGCTCCAAACTCACGTTCGCCTTCGTTAAGAACAGAGTTTACAATTGCAAGTGGTGAAATAATCACGTTATCGACTTGAACTCCAACACGTTCTACAGTTTTACGAAGGTTGTGAAGAATGGTTCTTGGACCTGTATAGAGAAGTCCACGCATTTCCAAACGAACACCCATCATACCACGTGGGTCACGAATACCTTGGAAACCGTCTACTACAAATTCTTCTGGTACAAACGTAATCACTTCACGATCAGGTGTCATGCTCTTAGTCAAAGCTGATTTGACAACATTCTCAACATCTTGATCTGTAATTTCTTTTGTATCTGATGTTACAGGAATCATTCCTTGAGTTGGTTCCACTTGCAACAAGTTTGCTGGAAGTCCAACGTTTACTGATTTGATTGAAATCCCTGCTTTCTTCTGCTTGAGAAATAGCAGATTTGATAGCCGTTGCTGCGGCTTCGATGTCAACGATAATCCCATCCTTGACACCTTTACTTTTGGCGTTGCTAACACCGATTACATTTACTTCACCATCTACAAGCTCAGCAACTAACACTTTAATTGAGCTTGTTCCAATATCTAAGCCTGTAAAGAAACCATTTCTAGTCATTACATTGCGTCCTCTCTATCTTCCAAGTTTCACACTTTGATTTTTTAACAGCTACAAGAAGGCATAGCTATTCACAGAATATTATATCACAAAAATCCAATTCGTGCCTAATTTTTTGTGATTTTATCGAAGGTTTTTCATTAAATTTATTTTAATATTCCATTACAAGTCCCTCTTTTTTATTTTTTCTATGAAAAACAGTGTAAAAATGTCAGAAAAGCTGAAAAATGCGGTGTAATTTATTGTATTTTTTCAAGTATTTTCATGCCAAGTTCATTTCAATTTTACGTTAAGATGAAGTACTTAATTTTCCCCTAAAAAATCGTTCTCTGTTGGTCTAATTTTTATACAAAAATGATTAGTTGTAACAAAAATAAGAAGTCCAAATAGACTTCTTATTTTGTTAATTGTTTAAGAGCACTGGTTAGATAAAAACCATCTCGTATCTTTTTACCAATATTTTTTGCATTTGCAACCAATTCTTGATAATCTGCATCTGATAGATTTTCGATCGTGTTTTTTAAATCATGAAGCGATTCTACTGCAATCCCACAGTTTTTTTCAAGCACAAAACGAGACAAGGCAGACTGTTTCCACACTACAAGTGGGAATCCAGATGCCAAATAAAGGGATGCCTTGTGAGAATTGTTGAAGCGAAGGTACTCACCAAAGACACCACTGCACGTGTCAGCACTATCACCGTCCCAGACAAGCCCAAAGCCTCCCTCAAGAACTGAAGGTAACTCATCAGGCAGGAAGGAACCAAAGTAGGTTTCGTTTAAAAGAGCTCTATTCTCATCAAAGCCGACACCATAGAGATTATAAGAAGGTTCTGCAGGAAGTTTATAAAGATAACCCGCTTTTTCCTGAGCCAAATTACCTGCGACAATAATGGGCTGATCTTTTGTTTGGCCACTCTTTTCTTGAAAATCTGGAATCAAATAGTCGAAAATTCCAAGACTAACAATCTTATCTTCTGCAATCCCTTTGTCCACTAAAACAGATTTCATGATTGGATTATGGGCAATCACTCCATCAGCTATCTTCAACAAACTTGATTCTTGAAGATGAACCCGAATCTTATGTTTTAAAGGTACTGTATCCAAATTAGCATATCGTAAAGCTTCCAAATCATGGATAATAAAGTAGACTTTCACCCCACTTCGCTGGATTTCTTACCAATCGAGTGGTGAAAAAACTATGGTGGAGCATGGGAAATTGAATCAATAATTGATCCCCTGATTTCAACTGAGAGAAAGCTTGAGCTAGAGCTTTCGCCTTGTGTTGTTGAGCTTTAACGGTTCCCATATGGTACCAATTATCAACTGTTAACAACAAAGGTTGATAACCTTCTCGTTTGACGATCTCCTCGACATCATTTCTAGCCTTATTCCCGGCGTTTCGAGCACCAGAATCTTTTAAAAATTCTTCTTTTAGAAAATACTTCATGAATCACTGTTTCTTTCAATCAAATTCATTTGCTACGACTTCCAAAGCACGCTCAATAACCACATGCATATCGTAGTATTTATAGTCTGCTAGGCGTCCACAGAAGATAACCTTGTCATTTTTGGCTGCTTCTTCTTGGTACTTAGCAAACATAGCGTTGTTCTTTTCATCGTTGATTGGGTAATATGGTTCGTCTCCACGTTTCCAATCAGCAGGGTACTCACGAGTGATAACCGTCTTCGGTTGAGTACCATACTCGAAATGCTTGTGCTCAATGATCCGAGTATAAGGAATTTCACGCTCGGTGTAGTTGACCACTGCATTACCTTGATAGTTTTCCTCATCCAAGATTTCGTGTTCAAAACGAAGGCTGCGGTATTCCAACTCCCCATGCTTGTAGTCGAGTACTGGTCAATCATCCCTGTGAAGACAACTTTTTCAGCAGAGCTTTCCAGCTCTTCACGATTGGCGAAGAAATCAACCCCAAGTTCTACCTCTACATCGCCCAACATGTTTTCGATGATGACGTTGTAGCCACCGATCGGAATCCCTTGGTAACGGTCGTTAAAGTAGTTGTTATCAAAGGTCAAACGCACTGGAAGGCGCTTGATGATAAATGGAGGAAGGTCTGTTGCAGAACGTCCCCATTGCTTTTCTGTATAGCCCTTGATCAACTTTTCATAGATATCTGGACCAATCAACTTAATGGCCTGTTCTTCAAGGTTCTTGGGCTCAACATCTTTCATATCCACCGTTTGTTCTGCAATCTTATCCTTGACCTCTTGTGGTGTCTTAGTTCCCCACATAGCGTAGAAGGTATTCATGTTGAAAGGAAGATTGTAGAGGCTACCCTTGTAGTTAGCCACTGGTGAGTTGATATAGTTATTGAATTCAGCGAATTGGTTGACATAATCCCAAACCTTTTTGTTTGAGGTATGGAAAATGTGGGCACCATACTTGTGGACATTGATGTCTTCAACATTTTCACAGTAGATGTTTCCACCGATGTGATCACGTTTGTCAATCACTTTTACTTTTTTACCACGTTTTGTAGCTTCGTGTGCGAAGATTGCTCCAGACAAACCTGCACCAACAATTAAATAGTCATACATATTAAAACTCCGTTAATGAACTCTACAATTTCTTATTAATGCTGACTCCGGGCCAGCAAACGCTATTTTTTCTTTCTTAGAAAGGACTCTTAGCATCTATTAGAGCCTCCTAAAGTCTAGTTCTAGAACTAGGTCGCATTTAATTTAGTAATATCATTTGATTCTTTTTTACTAAAAGTATTTGTTGTAAATAGTAAAAACATGAATATATTATATGTAGGAACAAACCAGAAGGCTTCAATCATACAGTTAAAAGCAATCAATGATAAAATCGCAACTAATAAATATTGACCATCCTTATACTGTTTCCTTGAGGCGACAACATAAATTATTATCAATAGAACTACAGGCACTATTCCATATGTAAATAACATCTGCACATAAGAGGAATCTACATAGTTATACCCTATTACAGATTCTGTTTTTCCACCTGATCCTATAAATTGAACGTTTCTCGTCCCAAATAGATGAACTCCAAATGTATCAAATGCATTCCTACCTAGAGCTAGCCTTCCCGTGATTAATTTGTTTACCGTTACCAAAAATGGATTAGACCAAGAAAACTTGTATGATAAATAGGTAACAATTGATGCGAATATAACAGCCGAATATGGGAACAAGGCAAATATCTTTAGTTTTTTCTCTTTGCTGTAATAAAAATAAATGAAAATAACTGTCGCTAACAAGATTGACAAAGCATTTAAACGTGCATCACAGTATTTTATAATGAAAGCTGATAGCAAGACACCAAACAGAGATCTGGTCCATATAAATTTATCTTTTAGAAGATAGGAAATTGCTAAAAAAATAGATAGAAAGCAATGTGATGCAAAATCCGTAGGATAAATAAACCCAAACGAATTTCGAATAACACCCGCACGATTATATTGTAGATTAGGAACTATGCCAACAAGTGATAAAAGAAAAACTCCAACTACGAGAATACCAGCTACAACTACATAGTTCCTCAAAACTACTTTCATATCTACATTAACCAAGAGGACTAGTAGCATCGAATAGACTAGAAAAATTAAGTCTATTCGTTTGAAAATACACTAAAAACCCCCGAAAGCAACAATAGAATAGAAAGTATTAGATATTTGTATGAGACCCGCATTTTATACAAAAAACGAAGCCCTAAAAGCAATACAACCAAAAATAGGAAATTTACTTTGACTTGAAAAAAAGTCCTATCCAGCATCGTAGTTGATATGGTATTAAAAAATACCACTACAGATACAACAATGCTGACTAGTAGGTTTTCAAATTTAATTTTTATCATATTTTTTGAAAAAGAATCATACAGAGTGATTTATAAGAAAAAGAAATATGGAATTGAATGAGAAAAAAATAATATTTCTTTAATCTTCTAGTTCACTTATACTCTTCTATCCTTCCTTTCCTAACTATTTAATCAACCAAAGCGAATTTAATCTATACAAGAGTTCATTTTACAATAAGACTATAAGCTACTGAAATTTCTATTTATTCCATTCAATTTCACTTATTCAATAACTGCTGTTTCAACTCTTTGGACTAATTACCTTTAAGAATAGTATTTGAAAAATGTAAAGTATCGCTCCTATTGTAGCAAATACCATAACATTTATAACAGGCGAAAAATTCACTGTAGTTTTTACAACGAATAGTACACCGTACATGAGAGCTGATGCTCCTATAATTTTAACTGTCGAAGCTAGAAGAGGCACTTCCTTTAAATAGTTTCTTGTAAAATACAGTTGAATAGCCCATACTAAGGCTTCTGTTAATACAGAAACAATGGCTGCTCCGATATAACCTAATTTAGGTAGTAATAATAAATTTAAACCGACACTCACAATAGCTGGAATAGTTGTCGAAATCATAAATTCTTTATTTTTATTATGTGGAATCAAGATTTGAATACCCATAATATTTGTCCAGCCAATAAAGAACATTCTAAAAATCATAATTGCTATCGCATATTTAGCATCTTGGAAATCCTGTCCTAAGAAAAATTGCACGAAATCATCATTAACAATTAACATTCCTGCTATTATAGGAAAAATGACTAAATTGTATATTAAGAAAGACATCTGATGCATTTTGTTTACAGCCTTGTGATCTCCAGTCGATAGGAGATTGGCAACACGAGGAAGCATTACGCTTCCTAATGAAGTCACTAGTGTAAGCAAAATATTGACCAATTTTAAGGCTTGGTCATAAATTCCGACGTCTTTAGTTGAGGCTAATGCCCCTAGCATAGTACGATCCAAAGTAACATATAGCGAAATAGCTATTTGTGGCAAAAACAAGAGAACAACTGGTTTCAAGTGTTGTTTAGCATAGGACCAATCAAAATGTGGTTTTCCGATAAATTCTCTAGCTGGCAACCACATACTAAACTGCCCCAATAATTCAAATATTGTTAGCAAAAACACATAAAGATATAAATCCTTTGCTGATTTTACAAATAAGAAGATTGAAATGACACCGACCAGTTTAACAGTAATATTTCTAACTGTTATCTTGCGAAAATCCTCTAACCCTTGAAACAACCAGGAGATATCCATCCCTTTAGATACCAGACTCAAGCCCAAAATATATGCAACGGGATTTTGCATAAATGACAAGGACAGACATAAGAGAATGTATAAGCATATCGACAGAATGGTCGCACCAAACTGTAAGGTGTATATGCCCCAAAAGTTTTTTCTGATATCTTTACGATGGCCTGAAATTTCTTTTGTACCATAATTGGCCACGCCCAATGTCGCCAATAAAATAAAGTAGGTAACAATTGAATTGAAATAACCATAAGTACCTAAATCAGTTGAACTAAATACCCTAGTTACATAAGGTGTTGTTATAATAGGAAGAATTATCACTAGTAGCTGGTAAGAGAGATTATATACATAATTTTTTAAAACCTTCATTCTTACCTAACTCATCTTCTCTCTAATTTTTTCATACAGTTTTGGAGAAACCAAAAAGCATCAAGTATTTCACTTTATTTTTTTCCTTGTAACATTTGAATTCAGAATAACATCTTTGAAATATTGAATGTATTCTTTTTCTAATTTTATTAACTTCAGCATACATATCTGAACTAAGCATAGCATGTATAATATGCAGACCATTAAAAAAACATAGCGGACATTTAAAGCCCTTCTCATTTCCCTTATCATTAGGATAGTCTCGTTCGATATAGCTTCTATTCCATTCCATTGCCTTGTAAAAAAATCTAAGAGACGATCACTATACTTAGAATTTACAATACTTCCTGGTCTTCGATAGTATTTATAAAGATTTAGAGCACTAACAGCAATATTTCACAGGAAGCAATATGCTCATAAGCAAGAGATAAATCTTCATACAACATCCCATTAGGATATGGAAACCTTAATAAGATTTCTTTCTTATATAGTTTACCACCTGAATGTGTCCCAACATAATTTCCATAAAACATTTGTTCTAAAGCTGTTCGACGATCTAATTTTCCAGAATATTTCTCTCTGAAATCTCCTAGGAAATCACTATTTTCATAGTTTCTAACTTCAATCACTGGAGTTGCTACAAGATCAACTCTATACTTATCTCTAAGTTTTACTAAATATTCAATGGCTCTATGGTCATAATAATCGTCTGAATCAATGAAAACAATCCAATCTGTTGAAGATTCTTTTACCCCAGTATTGCGGGCATTGGACAATCCCCCATTTTCAATATGCAGAACTTTTATTCTGTCATCTTCTCGAGCATATTGGTCACAAATTTCTCCTGAAGAATCTGTAGAACCATCGTCTACCAGTATAATTTCTATATTTTTATAGGTCTGTTGTCTTAGACTGTCTACACAATAGCTTAAGCAATCTTCGACATTGTATACTGGTACAATAATAGAAACCTTATCCATTATCCCTACCCTTCCAAAATAATATCGACGATTCTTTCACAAGCTTTTCCATCTCCGTATGGGTTGCTAGCCTTACTCATCTTGTTATATTCTGTTTGGTTTTCTAAAAGAAGTTTAAAATTAGAGTAAATATTTTCTTCGTCCGTACCCACTAATTTTAATGTTCCAGCAGCAATCCCCTCCGGACGCTCTGTTGTATCTCGCATGACCAAAACAGGCTTCCCTAAGGATGGAGCTTCTTCTTGAACTCCACCAGAATCTGTCAAAATCATGTAGCTTTGGTTCATGAAAATTATGGAAATCAATAACTTCTAAAGGTTCAATGATTTTCATGCGTTCATTATCCCCTAAAGACTTTACTTGCCAATTCACGAACTTTAGGGTTTTTTTATGAATTGGGTAAACAACTTTTACATCTTCAAATTCGTTTAGAATTCGATTAACAGCATTAAACATATTTTCCATTGGTTGCCCAAGATTTTCACGCCTGTGAGCCGTCAGCATAATTAACTTACTATCTTTAGCCCACTCTAAAATAGGATGGTGGTAGTTGTCTTGAACAGTTGTTTTCAGAGCATCAATAACAGTATTCCCGGTCACAAAGATATTTTTTCTTCCTTCTTTCAGAAGATTCTCCTTGGCCATTTCTGTTGGAGCAAAATGATAATCCGCAATAATAGAAGTTGTTTGACGGTTAAACTCCTCAGGAAAAGGGCTCTGGAGATTATAAGTTCTCAAACCCGCTTCCACATGCCCAACTTTGATGCCCATGTAAAAGGCAGCTAAAGCTGTGGCAAATGTTGTACTTGTATCCCCATGGACCAGAACAATATCAGGCTTTTCTTGTTCAAGAACTGCTTGAATCTTGTCTAGAATACTGGTCGTAATTGTAAATAGAGTTTGATTAGCCTTCATAATCCCCAAATCATAATCAGGAACAACCTTAAAGACATTCAGAACCTGGTCAAGCATTTCCTTGTGTTGGCCAGTTACACAGACAATGGTCTTGATTGAATCATTTTCCTTCAACTCATTTACTAACGGACACATTTTGATTGCTTCTGGACGTGTCCCAAAAACCAACATTACTTTTTTCATTTTGGTTCTCCTTGTATTTCTCTATACAATGCTCGATAGTTTTTCCAAAAACATTGAATAACTAAATTTTTTTCTTCATAAGTCTTTTTTTGGCATGAAAAGCAAGACGATTTCTTAGCAGTACATCTGTTGCTAATTTGTCTATGGCACTAGCTAATGCACCTGGATTTTTTTGGAAGGAACAAGAATTCCCATTTTTCATTATTAACTATTTCATTTATGCCTGGAATATCCGTAGCAACCATCGTTTTTCCATTCATAAAAGCTTCAATGATGTTTAGAGCTAACCCCTCAAATAAAGACGATGAAACCAGGAAATCAAAACTATTGATACATTCTACTATATCCTTGCGATATCCTAAAAATGTCACCGAATCTTGAAGATGTAGCTCTTCAACCTTATTCTCAAGTTCATTTCTAAGCTCACCATCACCAACGATAAACAAGCGAATATTCTTTACTGTTAGTAAAGACATAGCTTCAATAAGATAAGTCAAACCTTTTTGTTCAGACAATCTAGCTATACACCCAAGCTTTAGTCCCATCATAACCGACAATATCATCGACTTGATTATCCGTTTCCTTTTAAGATAACTCCATTATAAATAACCCTTACTATCAGTAATTCCTACGTCTTCTTTTCAGGTTATTATTCACAGCTTCTCCTACAGCAACACTTTTGGCATTCTTTAAGGCAAATCTATATAAGGGTAATTTATCTTTAAAGACATTGTGAGCTGTATAAACATGTGTTAATTTTGGATAAACAAATTTTAATAATCGAATATAAAAAAAGCAGCCATCCGATGATGAGTATGAACTATTGTTATCCCTTTTTTTGTTTGATAATCTGGTGAATGCTAAAGAGTAGCTTTTAATACCGTCACGGGATTTTTTTACTATCGATATCTAAAAATTTTTATGATGTTGAATCCCTTGAGCAGCTAGTTCGCTCTCCCAAAGCCCACCAGTAGACGCCACATGGACACTATCAAACTCATCTTTCAAATCCGAGCTCAATTGGTAGACAATTCTCTCTGCACCACCAATATCCATAGTACGTGAAATATGTAAAATATTATTTTTTTGATTTTCGTTTTTTTCATCTAATACTCGCTTAATAAACGTGACATTTCCTACGAAATAACGTTTAAAGAGACGTTTAGGTTCATTTGCCACTCGGAACAGCCACTCAAGATGTGCATTTTGCATCCATAGAGGAGCTCGTTTAATATGGCCAGATAAAACGTCAAAACTACCTCCAACTCCCATAAAGACAGAATTAACACCTTGATCCATAAATTTTTGAATGATGTATTCTTTCTTAGGAGAGGTGATCCCAACAAAAACAAAATCAGGATTTTTCTCACGAATGTCTTCTTGAATGCCATATTCATCTTCTTCAGAAAAATAACCATTGCGATGCCCAAGGACTCGTAAATTTGGATAATCTTTCTTAAAGATTTCCAACATATCTACTAAAACTTCTTCTTTGGCACCAAAAAAATAAACTGAATAAGACTTTTTATTAGCTAAATGAAGCAACTTTTGCATCAAATCAATTCCAGCGACTCTCTCAGGAACTTGATAACCCAAAAAACGGGAAGCAAGAACAACTGAAGCCCCATCTGCATTAATAATTTCAGAATCGTTAACAATCTTTTTAATAGATTCATCTGTTTGACATTGATTAATTTTGTCTGCATTCACTCCCATTAAGTGGAGTGGACGTTGATCAAGAACAAATTTTTCAACAGCTTGGACAGTTTCGTCCATTGTTAAGGGGTCAATTCTGACCCCCATTAAATTAAAACTATTCAATTTAATCTCCCCACGTAGACTCAAAATGACCCTTACGCTCAGCTTCTTTTGGCAGTTGCATGTAATCACCGTATATTTTTGTCAAATATTCATCAGGATTTGCATGACAACTAATTTTTAAGTTTTCAAACTCTAGTAATTGCGGTTCACCGAATACTTCTTTTCTTGCGAGTTCTCGTTCGCGGTAGGAACCCAAGACATTTCCGACCATGTTACTAGTCTCGTAATCATATTGTTTAATGATACTTTGTATTTTTTTGTTAATTTTTGAAGTGTTTAAGAGTTTATTTAATTTTAAGGCTCTTGAAACTTTTACAATCGCATTTTCGAACGAGCCTCTATCTCTCTCATGTATGCGATCAATGACAGAAATTTTAGACAAGGCACGATACAATTTTATTTTATTCGTATGCAACCAGTAATGGATTCCATCTTCTGGATAACCATCTAAAGGAAAGATATCAATAAAAGGACTACACCATTCATTACCAAATTGAATTTGGATTGAAGTATCCATAATCGAAGTATTACCTAGATTATCATCGTGAAGTCTTAAAATAACACTTTCAGGAAGCTCTTTCTCACAGATTGACAAGAATTTCATAATCTTTTCTAGGCATTCCTAAATCCATATCGTCATCCCATGGGATAAATCCTTTATGACGAATGGCACCGAGTAAAGTCCCACCCAATGCATAATAACGCAAATTATGTCTTTTACAAAGATCGATATAACTTTCTAAAAGTGTTAACTCTCCTAATTGAATTTCTCTCACTTTATTCATAGAATCATTTTGCTCCATCTCTCATCAGCACTACTTTTATTGTTTTTAATAAAATTTCAAAATCTTTCCAGATTGTCCAATCATCGATATAGGCCACATCTAGTTTGACAACATCATCAAAGTTGGTAATTTCACTACGACCACTAATTTGCCACAAGCCAGTAATTCCTGGTTTGAAACTCAAACGACGTTTTTGTTCAGGTGTGTATTTTTCGTATTCGTCCACTGTTGGAGGTCGAGTTCCTACTAGGCTCATATCACCAATCAACACATTCCAAAATTGGGGCAGTTCATCCAAACTTGTCTTTCGAATAAAGTGTCCAATTTTGGTAACGCGAGGGTCATTGTCCATCTTAAACATACCACCCTGCATGGTATTTTGGTCCATCAATTGCTGCTTGATTTCTTCCGCATCTACTCGCATAGAACGGAATTTATAAAAAAAGTGAAATGACGACCATTTTTTCCTATTCGGGTCTGAGAAAAAATTGCTGGTCCACCATCTTTTCGAATCATTGGAACAAGGACTATGCTTACTAGTCCACAGATGATTAACCCAACAATTGCCCCTAAAATATCAATAATTCGTTTGGCAACTATGTGGCTTGGTTTATATAAGTTTGTAGAAAAAGTTACTACATTTAATCCAGCCATCTCATGAATCTGTTTATTTCTACCTAAATTCTTATCAAAGGCATTTAAATTTACAGTAACATCAATTCCCATTGTTTCAAATTGTGAAATAATGCTACCGATATCATAATCCTCACTAGGCAGGTTCACAAAAACTTCGTCCACAACCTCATGAGTTGCATAATTAATTAGATTCTCTCGAGGAATAACCGTTACTTTATTGTGTTTAAAATCTGGTTTATCTAGTACACTCACAGCGACAAGTTTCCCACCGACATCAGTTGCATTTAACAAACGGTCGATAACCTTCTCAATTCGGGATGTCGCAGTGATCAAAATGATTTTACGGCTCCCCTTTAAATTATGGTTAAATGGACCCAATATTTTTTGATAACAAAACTCAGGAAATAATTAAACACTCCGTACAAAGATAGGAAGTAAATCATACCCCGTCTAGAAATTACAAATTGATCCTTCAGAAAAAAACTAGAAAAACTAATCAGCAATGCAAAAAAGATGATGTATTTTACTATCTCTATCAATTCGACGGATTGACTGCGTTTGAAAAAATCCTTTCCGTAGCCACTGATATAGAAGGCTGCAAAATGAAGAAAATACAGAACAAAAACCGTTTTTGCAACAATTTCTGTTTCAGATACAGAGATTAGTATATAAGCCAATATACTGACCAGTATACTCTGCAAAAACGCTAGAGTTACGTTGTAGAAACCCCTTCCTTCCATTTTTTACTCCCTTTTTTTCCTACTTATTTCTTCCCATAGGAACCGTAGTTCCCGTATGATCCGTAAGAACCATATTTTTCAAGCTGAATATTAAATTTATTCAGAATAACTCCTAAGAATGGTGTTCCTGTTTGCTCTAACTGGTCTTTAGCTTTTTGAACTTCTCTCCGTTTTGTTGCAGAAGCTTCAGTTACCAGGATAGAGGCATCACATTTTTGTACGATAATAGCCGCATCAATGACAACACCGATAGGGGCTGTATCCACAATGATATAGTCAAAGTATTTGCGTAAAGTCTCAATCATTGCTTCAAATTTGTCACTTTGAAGAAGAGCAGTCGGGTTTGGTGAAACAGCTCCTGATTGAATGACAAACAAGTTTTCTACGTTTGTTTCACACAAACCATGAGATAAATCTTTGGTTCCTGATAAGTAGTCTGTCAAACCTGTAATTTTTTCTCGAGATTTAAAGACACCTGACATTACCGAATTACGAATATCGGCATCGATAAGGAGTGTCTTATAGCCTGCACGCGCGAATGCCCAAGCTATGTTGGTTGAAGTAGTCGACTTCCCTTCTCCAGGTCTAACTGAAGAAAGGGCAATCACTTTGAGACCATCTCCACTCAACTGGATATTGGTCCGTAGTGCGTTATAATACTCCTCAGCTTTTTTTACAGAGTGTAATCGTTGTTCTGATAATTCTAACTTTGCCATATTTCCCTCTTTACTTTAATTTCTCAAGATTTGGAATAACACCTAAAGTGAGATGTGCATCACTTCTTCGATATCTTCTGGACGCTTCACTCGATCATCCAACAATTCAACTAAAAGCACGATAATCGTGACGAATCCTACACCTGCTATAGTGGCTATCATTGTATTGCGACGAATATTTGGAGAAGATGGTGATGTTGCCGGCCTTGCTTCTTCAAGTGTCGTTACATCTGACACCCGTGTTACAGAAATAATTTTCTGAGCGGCTACTTCTCTGAGTGCATTGGCAATACGACTTGCTTCCTCAGGATTGCCATCTCGAACCGAGATAGATACAATACGAGTGTCTGCTGGAACTGTTACTGAAACTTTTCTTCCAAGAGTTTTTGCATCCATAGTTAATTTTTGGTCGGCCACTACTTTTTCAAGAACATCCTGAGAGAGGATGATTTCACGGTAGTCTTTTACCAAGTAAGCACCCGCCTGCAAATCTTGGTTGGTCAAACCAGGCTTATCTGCTTGGTTACGATTGACAACATAGATACGGGTGGTACTAGCATACTGAGGCTTAATCACAAATGAGCTATAAGCAAAAGCCCCTAGACCTGCTACTAGTGCAGCTAATACAATGAGGAATTTTCGTTTCCATAGCACTTTTACCAATTGAAATACATCAATTTCAAATTTATCTTGTTCTTTCATCATTTCTCCTAAATTAGTTTGTCATTTATTATTTTTGATGGATTTGTTTCAAAAAGTTCACGAGCTTTTCCTGATCCGTATTTTTTAGCAATGAGCTCATAAGCTTCTCTCATATACGGCGGGCGATTATCCAAATTGTGCATATCGCTAGCCACTACATGTACTAAGTCCTTGTCCAAGAAATACCTAGCACGCTTTTTCATAAACTTGTAGGTTTCTCCGAAAAGTCGCGGTTTTAAGACACTCGAGCTATTAATCTGCATATAGCAGCCCATATTGATGAGCTCTCTAACTTTTTTCTCATCATTTTCCAAAGTGTGATAGCGCTCAATATGAGCAACCACTGGTGTAATCCCTAACATGAGAACTTTGGTCAAGGCGCTATGAATATCTCTGTAGGGTGTATTCATGCTAAACTCGATCAAAGCATAACGAGTGCCATTGAGTTTTGGAATGATGTTTTGTTCAAGTTTTTCTAAAACATCACTTGAAAAATAAATCTCAGCTCCGTACACGATATTCAAATCCGGTGCAATTTCTTGAGCCAACTGTTTGACTTCGCTAAAATTAGCTGCAATTTTGTCTTCTGGTGTTTCGAACATTCCTTTTCTACGATGAGAGGTGGAAACAATGGTTCGAACACCTTGTGCGTAAGCTTCCTCTAGGAGAGCCTTGCTCTCAGCTCTATTTTTAGGTCCATCGTCAACATCGAAAACAATATGTGAATGAATATCAATCATCTTATTTTCCTTCCATGGTATCTTTAATAGCCGTTTTAACAGCTTCCAAGCTGGTTGGGTCGATTTCTAACATGTAAAGATTGCTATCTGGCATAGCATAAGACGGGAGACCCATACGACCAGTTCCTTTCAAATCTTGATTGGTAACGGTATATTTTCCTCCGCTTGCCAACTGAGTGTTGACAAGGCCAACCATTGTTTCTGGTGGCATATTGGTCTGAATTGAATCCTGCAAACTCTGAATAATACTGTCATAGTTTTTCAGGGATTCTGCCGAGGTTAATTTCTGGATAATCGCCGCAATGACTTTTTGTTGGTTACGGCCGCGATCCCCATCACCATCCGCAAGCGAATAACGTTCACGTACAAATCCCAAAGCTTGTTCAGAATTCAGATGGACATTACCGACTGGGAAGTGGTATTGCCCATGACGCGATGTGAACTCTTGATCATTGTATACATCCACGCCTCCGAGAAGGTCAATCAACTTCAAGAAAGAGGTGAAATTAAGGCGAGCATAGTAGTTCAATTCGATACCATAAAGATTTTCTAAGGTATGGATAGAAGCATCTACGCCATAGATACCCGCATGCGTCAACTTATCGTTTTGGTTGTTTCCACCATCTGCAATAGGGACATAGGCATCTCGAGGAGTTGTCGTCAAGAGAATCTTCTTGGTATCTTGATTCACTGTCATGATGATATTGACATCTGAGCGCGAAACAGAACTGATAGGACCATAGGTATCAATCCCGCTGATGTAGACATTGAAAGAATTTCCTGTAGCTACCTTAGGCGCTTCCACTTTCTTGGTCAAGTCCTTGGTATATATTTTCTTGATCTTTTTAGCGTGGTCGGGATATTCCTGCTCAATCAGATTTTCAAAAACACCGTTTAAGACGATTGCTTTGGTTTCTCCATCTAACAAACTCTTATAGGCTGCTAGATAAGAAGAAGCTTCCTCAACTGTCAATTCCTTGCTTTGAGTTGTTTTAATGTCATCTATCAATTTTTGAATATTCTCAGCATCTGTTCCTGTTGGAGCAGTTACATTAGAAAGTTGAGAAACGTTATTAATCTCACTGTCTGCTAGCACTGCCACACTCATAGAGTAGCTTGAATAATTTGAAGTTGCATTGAATTGATTGGCGAGCCCTATAAATCGATTTACAGCTACCAAAGCTACAGAGCTAAATAAAACTGAGAGCAATAGGACTATCAAGGTGAACACCTTGGCTTTGCGCTTAACGATCAACAAGAGGGATAATAATGCTATGAGCACTAAAACTACTGCCAAGATAATATTAAAATAGCTAACCGCTAAAATCTGATATTTAAAAATCAAAAACAATAAAAAAGAAGCTAGAACAGCATAGATTAGCAACAAACCTATGTTTAAACTCAGCTGAAATTTACTAGATTTACTTTTTTTTATGCGTCTACTTTTCATGGAACACCTCTTCAAAACATTTTAATTTAATTATATCACAAAGTACCTCTAAAGGCTATCTACATTAGTCAAGGAAACGTTTTTATTTTGAAAAATGTATTTTAGTTAGTGTATATTTATTAGCGCTTTTTACTACATTTTATGTTTTCAAAAACAGTTAAAATAAAAAAATAGAGCTTTTTACAAGCTCTATTTTTTTAATTATTTAACGTGACTTTCGAATTCTTTTTGACTCTTTTTCGACTGAGTTTTTTTACGTTCCTGTTCCCATTTGGCTTTAGCTTCAGTCAAATTGAGAGCTTGTAACGACATCTGTCTGCAATCTCATGTACTTATAGTTGCTTCTAGTTCCTTTGATACCAACTAGTGAGTAAGCTCGTGTAAATGGTGTCACACGTGTCACTGAAGCTCCACCACCGTTTGATACAACTGGGATTAGAAGCGAACTATCAATCAGCCAAGCTTGTGCGTCTGCATAATTTTTCATAACGTTTGGCTACGTCTGTATTTTTCTACATCTGCCGCTTTCAATTTTTTTGAGTATATTGGTCCAATCCGATACTTGTAATCTTATCAGTATCCTTGCTTGGATCAAGTCCTAAAATCTTGAGATAGAATCCATCCTCAGCGTTGAAAGGATTGAGATAAGTCGATGGATCTTGGTAGTCTGCAGACCAACCATCCAAGTTCAAAGTCATAGTCATGATCAGCTGTGGTTGGCGCTTGGAATGTCGCATTGGCATAGTCTTCTGTTGAAATTTGAACGACATCAATCACTACATTTTCAGCCCCAAGAGTTGATTCGACAGATTGTTTAAGCGAATGAATCTTTGGAAGCAAGGTTTTGTTAACCTGGTCTACAGGCAAGTCCAAATGAATCGGGAAGGTCACACCTTGTGCTTCTAGTTCTTTTTTAGCCTCTGCAAACTGAGCTTGTGCTTTTTCTTTATTGAAAGTAGCCGTCTTGAGCGTCTTCAAGATTCATATTTGACCACTGTGTACCATAGTTTACCAACTTAGATGAAACTGTCTCACCAAAAAGTCTTGTCACCCTACTTGCACGAAAGTTGGTGGCACAAGTGTGTTACGAAGAGTGTTTTTTTAGCCGCTTCTTCTCCATTAGACTGAGCCGAATAAGCTGTACGGTCAATGGCAAAGTTGATTGCTTGACGGAAATTTTTTTATTTCAAAATCGCAGCTTGGGTAGCTTGTTTTTGCTCATCGCTAGTCTTAGCTGTATGATTGTATGTTTGGCGATTAACGTTAAAATTATAGTACCAAGAAGTCGCATCCTGCAAAGCTATAGACGATGTTGTCCTTGTATTTTTTTCCTTTGTCTTAGCAAAGTTTGAACTATTTGGGATAGACACCAGCAGACGAGTAGGCACCGCTTTCGAAGTTACGGATCGTCATATCTTGGTCAGAACCATCAACATAAGCCAACTTAACTCTTTCAATCGTCACTTTTTCTTGATCATAGTAATGAGGGTTCTTCATGTACTCAAGTGATGATTTTGATGTGAAATTTTTTAACAAATAAGGACCACTGTAGAGAATGCTGTCTGGTTTCAATTCTCCCAAATTCTTTACCTTTAGAAGTCAAGAACTCTTCATTGACTGGAAAGAGGATACTATTAGTTGTTTTAGAGTTCCAGAATGGTTCTGGACGTGTCAAAGTATATTGGACAGTGTAATCATCTACAGCTTTCACACCAACATTTGAAAAGTCAGTATTTGCGCCTGTCACATAATCATCTAATCCCTTAATTGAGTTCTGAATCAAATCGAGAGCTTGACTCTTGTTATCAGCTGCATACTTGATACCTGTGACGAAATCTTGTGCTTTAATTGGGGCATACTCTTCCCCGTCAGCAGTGAACCATTTAGCATCCTGACGAAGTTTATAAGTGTAAGTCAAACCATCCTTTGAAACACTCCAATCTTCTGCAAGAGCAGGAATGAGATTTCCATAATTGTCATTTTCAAGCAAACCATCTACCAAGTTGGTTACAACAGCGGTATTATCACCAGAGTAGTCCAACAGGTAGTTGAAGGTTGTCGGGTCGGCACCAAATGTTGACGAGTAGGTTTTAACATCTGATGCTGACTTCCCACACGCTGTCAATAAGACCGCCGCGGCAAGCGTCAACCCCGCTCCAATCAGTCGTTTTTTGAGTTTCATGATTCATTTTCTCCTTAAATGTTAGGGTTTTATGACATATAGCTATTTCTATCAAATTTCGCCCCTAAAAAGTAAAGTTATTTAATTATTTGCCCTCTCGTCAGTATATGAAAAAAAGAAAGAAATCCCCGCATAAAAATCAAGATTTCTTTCATCGCTGTTTAAGATTATTTAACGTGGTTCGCTAACTCTTTTTGATATTTAGCGTTTGTTTCAAGTTTCTCTTTTTGCCATTTCTTGAGAGCTTCTTCGTATTCTTTAGTGGTTACAATATCATTTTTGCAACTCTAAACCTTTAAATACAAACGGATCTCCCTTGATACCAACTTGAGAGTAGGCTTTTCGAAAATGGTACTGTACGACTAACTGTAGGAGAACCTCCTGAAGATGCTACAGGGAATGAGAAGTGAACTATCAGATACCCAAGCCTGTGCTTTTAGCATATTTTTTTCATAGCGTTTGTTAAGGTCGGTTGTTTCTGATGCTGCATCATCTAAGAGTTTCTTGTACTCATCAAGTCCAACTTGAGCCATGACTTCTGGATCTTTACCTTTTGTGATACCCAAGTGTTTAAGGGCAGAACCCTTCTTAGCATCCAAGATATTTAGATAGGTAGCTGGATCTTGATAGTCTGGTCCCCAACCAGTTCCGTTCAAGTCATAGTCTTTTTGAGAAGGAACCTTAGCTTGAGAAGTAATACTCATTTTTCTCATTATCTGTCATTTTGAAGCACATCGATGACAACATTTTTCAGTTCCAAGCGCTGCTTCGACAGATTGTTTGAGGGAGTTGGTTTGTTGAACAGCAATGACATCTGTCTGTTCAACTGGAATATCCAAATGGATTGGGAAGGTTACACCTTTAGCTTGCAATTCTGACTTGGCTTTTTTTCAAAGGCAGCTTTTTGCTTTTGTTGGATTGTAAATAGTGTCTTTACCATCTGTCAAAGCTACATCTTTCCACTGGTCTCCGTATGTTACCAGTTGTTCTTGAGCCAATTCACCGAAGGTCTTTTCACCAACCTGAACATAGTCATAAGGTACAAGGCTGGTACGGATAATCTTGTCCGCTCCTTCTTCACCATTCATCTGAGCAGAGTAAGAATGACGGTCAAGAGCAAAGTTGATTGCCTGGCGGAAGTTTTTTTGTTGAGAAGCGCTTCTTTTGTAGAAGTCTTTTTGTGCTTCATCTGTCTTTGCTGTTTTTATTGTAAGACTGACGATTCACGTTGAAAGTAAAGTAATAGCTGGTCGCTTCTTGCGGACTATAGACAATCTTATCCCCGTATTCTTGCTTAGTTGAATCAAAGTTTGAACTTGTTGGGAAGAGACGAGCTGTTGTATAGGCTCCTGATGAGAAACTACGAATCAATGATTCTTGGTCAGATCCATCGTAGAAAGTAAGTTTGACGTGGTCAATCTTAACATTGTCTTTATCCCAATAATTTGGATTTTTTTCGTACTCGATCACTGATTTTGAAGTGAAGTTCTTCAAAATATATGGTCCATTATAGAGAATACCTGAAGGTGTTGCTGCACCATAATCTTTACCTTGAGAATTCAGGAATTCTTCATTAACTGGGAGCATAGTCGCTGTTGTTACCTTAGAATTCCAGAAGCTTTCTGGCTGGTTCAAGGTGTATTGAACAGTATAGTCGTCAATTGCTTTAACTCCAACTGTTGAGAAGTCATTGCTTTCACCACTGACGTATTCTGCCAAACCTTTGATAGAATCTTGGATCAGACTTAAGCCATCTGACTTACCATCAGCAGCATGTTTCAAACCAGTCACAAAGTCTTGAGCCTTGACCTCGGCGTACTCTTCACCTTCAGAAGTATACCATTTGACACCTTTACGTAGTTTGTAAGTATAGGTCAAACCGTCTTGTGAAACCGACCAGTCTTCAGCAAGAGATGGAATCAAGTTTCCGTATTTGTCATTTTCCAAGAGTCCGTCGACCAAGTTAGCGATGACGTCTGATGTTGAACTTTTACTAGTAACGCTATAGTCCAATGTTGATGGATCGATGGCATATACGTATGAAAATGTTGTAGGAGCATCTGCTTTTTTCTCTGTCTTTCCACAAGCCGCTAAAAGAAGAGCTGCACTCATCGTTATCCCTGCTACTGCGAGCAACTTTTTCGATTTCATCGGTATTCTCCTTTAAAATACTATTTTTCACCATTATACCCTATTTTTTTATAAAAGCAAGGGTTTTCATGCAATTTTTTAGAAAATTCAAAATAATATTTTTTTAAGAAATTTCTACACTTATTTTAGAAAAAACTCAAGCATCTTTGATACTTGAGTTTTTTAGGTTTAATTGGCCAATTCGATACAGAATGCATCCCAAGGAGCTAGTGTTAGTTGCTCGAGCTTTTCTTGAACCTCGGTGTTAGCAACTAAGATTGATTTGAGAACCCCATTAAAGTGAAATTCTTGTTCTTGATTTGAGAGGTTAGCTACTACTAGGAAACGGCGTCCCCCATCCTTTACGGATGTAAGCAAAGACTTTTTCAGCCGTTTCTAATAATTCAAAGTCAGCTTGAACCAGCCAGCTGTTTTTCTTTTCGAATCTGAACTAATTTTTTTGATAAGTATAGAAGATGGAATCTGGGTTTGCTAAAGCCTCTTCTACATTAATCTTCGCATAGTTTGGATTGACTCCTAACCATGGTTTCGCGCTTGAAAATCCAGCGTAGTCTGTAGTATCCCACTGCATTGGGGTACGAGCATTGTCACGTCCAATCACACGAATGCTATCCATAATTTGCTCTAGCGGTACACCTTGTTCTAGCGCTTCTTTGGCATAGTTGATAGATTCAATATCCTCTACTTGCTCCAAACTTTCAAATGGGAAATTGGTCATCCCAATCTCCTCACCTTGATAAATATAAGGTGTTCCTCTCATAAGATGAAGAAAGATTGCATACGCTTTAGCAGATTTTTCGCGGTATTCTCGGTCATTTCCCCAGATAGAAACGATTCGTGGAAGGTCATGGTTATTCCAGAAAAGGGAATTCCAGCCATCCTCAACTCCTAATTCTGTCTGCCACTTGTTGAAAATCTCTTTTAATTTCCCTACATTTAGCTCTTTTTGGTAGTGCCACTTAGGTTGTCCTTCCTGATACTGAAGACAGATATGTTCAAATTGGAAGACCATAGACAACTCTTGACCTTCTGGATTCGAATATTTCTTGGCCTCTTCTGGATTTGCTCCCCAAGTTTCCCCTACTGTCAAGAGCTCTTTGTCGCCGAAAGTAGCCTGATTCATTTCCTTGAGGTAGGGATGAAGCATGGGACCATTGTTGACAATCTTCTGGTCAGGTATCTTCCCAATCATGTCAATAACGTCCATACGGAATCCACCGATCCCTTTATCAATCCAGAAATTCATCATTTCATAGATTTTATGACGGAGCTCTTCGTTTTCCCAGTTGAGGTCTGGTTGTTTCTTACTGAAAAAGTGTAGATAGTATTGACCAGATTTTTCATCATATTCCCAAGCAGAACCACTAAAAGTAGAGGTTAAATCATTGGGTTTATCTCGCCAAATATAGTAGTCACGTTCGGGACTTTGAGGATTTTCACGCGCTTCAATAAACCAAGCATGCTCATCGGATGTATGATTGACAACCAAGTCCATGATGATTCGAATATCTCGTTTTTTGGCTTCAGCAATCAGCTGGTCCATGTCTTCCATGGTTCCAAAGATAGAAGCGATATCTTGGTAGTTGGCAATATCATAGCCATTATCATCCATTGGACTGTCATAAACTGGAGAAAGCCAAATTGCTGTAATTCCAAGCTTAGCTAGATAATCTAACTTGCTAGTAATTCCAGGCAAATCACCAATTCCATCTCCATTACTATCCTTGAAGCTTTTTAGGGTAGACTTGATAGACAACTGCATTATGCCACCATTTTTTTCTTGCATATTTTCACCTCTTTTTTAAATTCACTTTACTCCATCATAGACTTTTTTTATCATTTGTGCAAGCGTTTGCGCTATCTTTTTTTCTTACTTTTGTGACTCTGTAGTTTCTTATCTTCTATTTTTTTTATATAATAGAAAATAGAGGTAAAAAAATGAAAAAACAAGCTTTTAGTTCTGAAAAATATCTAAATTTACAACGCGACCATATTTTGGAGCGTATTAACCAGTTTGACGGCAAACTCTACTTGGAGTTTGGAGGCAAGATGTTGGAGGACTTCCACGCTGCCCGTGTCCTTCCTGGATATGAGCCGGATAACAAAATCAAACTCTTGCAAGAGTTGAAAGAACAAGTCGAGGTTGTTATTGCCATTAACGCTAGCAATATCGAGCACTCAAAAGCTCGTGGTGACTTGGGTATTTCTTACGACCAAGAAGTGCTTCGTTTGATTGATAAATTTCAACGAACTTGGTATCTTTGTTGGCTCTGTCGTTATCACACAATACGCCGGCCAACCTGCTGCAGATACCTTCCGTAATCAATTAGCAAAAAATGGGATCGACTCTTATCTCCACTACCCAATCAAGGGTTATCCGACAGATATGGACCACATCATCTCACCTGAAGGTATGGGGAAAAACGACTATATCAAAACGAGTCGCAATTTAATTGTCGTGACTGCTCCTGGACCTGGTTCAGGTAAGTTGGCAACTTGTATGTCCAACATGTACCACGACCAACTGAATGGTATCAAATCTGGTTATGCTAAGTTTGAAACCTTCCCAGTTTGGAATCTACCTCTCCATCATCCGGTTAACTTGGCTTATGAGGCTGCTACTGCAGACCTTGACGATGTCAATATGATTGACCCATTCCATCTCCAAACTTACGGAGAAACTACCGTCAACTACAATCGTGATATCGAAATTTTCCCTGTTCTCAAGCGTATGCTCGAACGTATCTTGGGTGAATCTCCTTATGCATCTCCAACTGACATGGGTGTCAAATATGGTTGGTTTTTGCAATCACTGATAACGACGCTGCAATCGAAGCATCTAAAACAGGAAATTATCCGTCGCTACTACCAAACAGTTCTCGACTTTAAAGCCGAAAAGGTTGCTGAGTCTGCTGTTAAGAAAATCGAACTTCTCATGAATGATCTCGGCATCACGCCAGCTGACCGTAAGGTTGCTGTTGCCGCTCGACAAAAAGCTGAAGAAACAGATGGACCTGCTCTAGCACTTGAGTTACCTTCTGGTGAAATCGTCACTGGTAAGAATTCAGAACTCTTTGGTCCGACAGCTGCTGCCGTGATCAATGCTATCAAGAAGTCAGCGAAACATCGATGCCGAAACAAAATTAATTGAACCAGAAGTGGTGAAACCAATCCAAGGTTTGAAAATCAATCACTTAGGTAGTCGCAATCCACGTCTTCATTCTAATGAGATTCTTATCGCTCTTGCAATTACAGCTATGCAAAATCCTGATGCAGATCGCGCTATGAAAGAACTCGGGAAACCTCAAAGGAAGCGAAGCTCATTCTACGATTATCTTAACAGATGAAGACAAGAACGTTCTCCGTAAATTGGGGATTAACGTAACCTTTGATCCATACTACCAATACGATCGTTTATATCGTAAATAGATTGAAGACTCGTAGGAACTTCTTATCAAGTATCACCCCTCTTCGATAGATTTCGAATCTCTCTTAAGGGATGACTTTCTTTTATGCTAGAATTTTGACAATCTTCGGTTATCTTCTTTTCTAATTATTCTAACATTACTTCGGGAGTTTATTTATAATGAGAGAATTACTCAGCCAAAAAGAGCAAAGGCAATTAAAGGTTTTAGAATATTTGTTTGAAAATCCTGACTGGATTTACCTAGATGATTTATCTAAGATCATTGGCTACAATGCTCGCATCATCAAGAGTGATATCAAGGATTTACGCGAAGTCTTCCCAGACTTTGATATCAGACACTCAACTGCAGGGATTATGATGGTGAATGTACAAAATAATGGTATTGAGCGAATCTACCAATATTTCTTACAGACATCTGATTATTTCCAAATTTTAAAAGCTTTCTTCCTCTTGAACAGCCCCTTTACCTATGAACATCTGGCCGAATCTTTGGATATTTCCCTTCCTTCTTTGCGTAAGAAGGTTGCAGATATCAATAAGATTCTTGACGGAACCTACCGCTTCAAGCTCAAGGTAACCCCTATCTCTATTATTGGTGATGAAAAAGATATTCGATTTTTCTTCTCCCAATATTTCCATGAAGCATATAGCTTTTTAGAATGGCCCTTCACAGAAATCAAAGAAGCAGACATTGATAGCTTTGTTTCCTTCTTTATCAATTTGGCAAAATTCCCTGCAAAATATCAAAACCTCTACCAAATCAGAACTCAGGCTACAGTCGATTTGCACCGAATGAAGAGAGGTTATTTTGTTCGTTTCCCAAAACAAACCACTTCCTGGTTGAGCCCTATCTACGACCAACTCTCTAATTTTCAGCATCAGTTACAAAACTTGGCCCAAGGGCTCAATGTTGAAGTCACCCCTGAAAACCTTAATCAGATTTTCAGTCCCTTTGCTGAGCCTGGTCTTTTCTTTACAGTCGAAGATTTCCTAGAGGCTCGTCAGTCTTACGAACAAGTCGATCGTTCTTATCATGCTGCGCGAGACATCCTAGACAACTTAACTCGAAGATTTGGTGTTCAATTTTCAAATACGGATACCTTGATCTGGAATCTGCACAACACTGCCTTGCTTGAGCGAAGAGAAATCAACTCCGAATCGATCATTTCACAAAACAAGGATTATACGCTTGGAAAAATTAAAAAATTCTTCCCTAAATTTTATGAAGCAACTGTCTTTGAAATGATGCGATACAAAAACATTATGGGACAAAATGAGAAAACTCCTGCCCTTTCTCACCTGATCTACACCCTGTTCACTCACGCTGAAGGGCTTACAGATCAATTATTTGAACATAAAAAGAAAGTCAAAGTCTTAGTTCTGAGTGAGTATGACTTTGCCCATCCAGAATTCTTGATTTCTCTCTACGAATTCCATACTTCAAATAACATCCAATATGAAACTTGGGATAAAGAAACCCTTAATATCGAAGAAATCATGGATAGTGACTACGATGCTATTATCACTAATTTTGATATCAAAGGCCTCGAAGACATGCTCGTCATTAATATCAGTCGACTATCTATCCTGCAAGTTGTCAACGAACTCAATAAGATTTCTATGCAAGATTTATAATTTTAAAAACCTCCTAGAAAGAATCTAGGAGGTTTTTGTAAATCTATATTTTTCTCTAAAGAATCATGAGCCAATCACATTATTCAAAATCAACAGTATTATTCTTAATCACAAGCTTGGTATGAGCTGTTATATATTGTCGGTCAAGGGTCGTTGTAACTTCCCCTTCACCATTTATAATATGCCAAGCTCCATCTTTATGAACAACCATAGCAACTTCTTGTTTGTTTTTTTATCTTCATTCTTAACAGCCAAGGCATAGGCGTCATCGACCCCTTCTAGCAAGAGTTCTTTGTTGCTACTGAGTGTCAGTAGATAATAGGCTCCGTCTCGAACACCAATATCGTATTGTTGATTCACAAATATGGTTTTGTCGTAGCTAGGTCTTGGTTCAGAAGTTCCTGATCCATTTCCCAAGGATACCCTTAAAAGTATCCTTTTGCTTTTCTGCCTCAGCCTGTTCTTGGGATTTGATAAATTCCTGAACTGCAGCAATCTTTTCACTCTCTTGTTTCTTTGAAGCTCTCATTTGATGAATCACTACAGTCCGAATCAAAAACGAACTTGCAAACAAGAGTCCTATGATAGATGAAATTTTCCCCTTTTTCATTTCCGCTCCAATCTCCTTATACTTCACTATTAACTACTTTTCTATAGTATAACAAGATTTTGCTAGGTTGACAAGAAATGTTGGAATTCAGTAACAGGACTTCCTTATTCTACCGTTACAGACTTAGCAAGGTTCCGTGGTTTGTCCACATCAAGTCCACGGTGAAGGGTTGCAAAGTAAGCGACTAGTTGCGTTGGTACGACCATTGAGATTGGCGAGAGGTAAGGGTGTACGGTCGTAAGAACGATATCGTCTGTATCTTTGGCAACATTTTCTTCTGCAATGGTGAGGACCTTAGCGCCACGCGCTGCCACTTCTTGGATATTCCCACGAGTGTGGTTAGCAAGAACTGGATCTGACAAGAGGGCCAAAACAGGCGTTCCTTCTTCAATCAAAGCAATAGTTCCGTGCTTGAGCTCTCCAGCCGCAAAACCTTCACACTGGATGTAAGAGATCTCTTTGAGCTTGAGACTGGCTTCCATGGCTACGTAGTAATCTTGACCACGTCCGATGTAAAAGGCGTTGCGTGTTGTTTCAAGAAGGTCACGAACCTTAGCATCAATCATTTCTTTCTCTGAAAGAGTTGATTCGATAGACTGAGCCACGATAGATAACTCGTGAACCAGGTCAAAGGCTTGCGCTTTAGCATTCCCATTTGCTTCACCGACTGCTTTTGCAAGGAAGGCAAGGGCTGCGATTTGTGCTGTATAAGCCTTGGTTGATGCTACGGCAATTTCAGGTCCTGCATGAAGCAACATGGTATGGTTGGCTTCACGTGACAGAGTTGAACCAGGCACGTTTGTCACTGTCAAGCTTGGAATACTCATTTCATTGGCCTTAACCAAAACCTGACGGCTATCAGCTGTTTCACCAGATTGACTGATAAAGATGAAGAGTGGTTTCTGGCTGAGAAGTGGCATACCGTAACCCCACTCAGAAGAGATCCCAAGTTCAACTGGTGTATCTGTCAATTCTTCCAACATCTTCTTAGAAGCAAATCCTGCGTGGTAAGAAGTTCCAGCTGCAAGGATGTAGATACGGTCTGCCTCTTGAACAGCCTTGATGATAGCTGGGTCTACCACTACTTGACCAGCCTCATCAGTATAGGCTTGGATCAACTTACGCATCACCGTTGGTTGCTCATCGATTTCCTTGAGCATGTAGTAAGGATAGGTTCCCTTACCGATATCAGACAAGTCAAGCTCAGCAGTATAGCTAGCACGCTCACGACTGTTGCCATCATAGTCTTGCACTTCAACACTATCAGCTTTCACAATTACCAACTCTTGGTCATGGATTTCCATGTATTGGTTGGTTTCACGAATCATAGCCATAGCATCTGAGCAGACCATGTTATAGCCTTCTCCAAGACCAATCAAGAGTGGTGATTTGTTTTTCGCTACATAGATGACATCTGGATTTTCAGAGTCAATCAAGGCAAAGGCATAAGAACCACGGATGATATGAAGAGCTTTTTTGAAGGCTTCAAGTACTGACAAGCCGTCTTCTTCCGCAAATTTTCCAATCAAGTGAACGGCGATTTCTGTATCCGTTTGTCCCTTGAAGTGGTGTCCTGCAAGGTATTCTTCCTTGATTTCAAGATAGTTTTCGATCACCCCATTGTGGACCAAGACAAAACGTCCTGTCTCAGAGCGATGTGGGTGAGCGTTATCTTCTGTTGGTTTTCCGTGAGTGGCCCAACGAGTATGTCCGATACCAGTTGTTCCCTCAACCCCAGCTGTCTTGGCAGACAATTCTGCGATACGACCAACAGCCTTGACCAAATGGCTTTCAGCACCACCTAGAACAAAAATTCCCGCAGAATCATAACCACGGTATTCGAGCTTTTCAAGCCCTTGAATCAAAATATCAGTTGCATTTGTGTTTCCAACAACACCAACAATTCCACACATAGTATATACGACACAGACAAGCTGTGCTTTCTCCTTATCGAAATTGGTATAGTCTGATTTTCTGTTTTTAGAATCAGTGAAAACAGTATATACTTGTTTCTTTCACTTGTCAAGAATAAAAATTGGTATAGCTCAATTGCTTTTAAACTGCAAACAAAAAACCATTCAAGAAATAACTCTTGAACGGCTTAGAAATATAGCTAATCAACTGATATCCATACCCTATCTAACACTAGATATCATAGTTTATCTTTTCTCACTCCTCACAGCCAATTATTTATTAGGTTGGATGGGATAGGCGCTTTCAAAAGTATCCACTATCTCTACTAAATGATCATCCAAATAGGCCATAGCTTGATTTCTGATTGGAGCAGGAATTCCATAGTAGGCTTGCGCAAGACCTCCACAGATAGCAGCGATGGTGTCGCTATCTCCTCCGATGGAAATAGCATTTCTGATAGCATCTTCAAAATCTTTTGACTCGAAAAAGGCTTGGAAAGCCTGAGGAACTGATCCTTGACAAGTCACATCAAAACTATAGTCCTCACGAATTTGGTCCAGGGTAAAGTCCATCGGATAGTAGTTTTTATCGATGTAGTCTCTGATTTCAAGGCGGCTAGAACCAGTTCTAGCCAAGAAGATAGCTACTGCAACTGCTTCTGCACCTTTTAGTCCCTCAGGATGGTCGTGGCTCACTTCTGTCACTGCTTGGGACAAAGCTTTTACCTGCTCTATGCTATCTGCCACAAAACCAACAGGGCTAATTCTCATGGCAGAGCCGTTCCCATAACTACCATAGGGTTGAGGATCATCTGAAAATATCCAGTAGAAAAAATGACCGCCATAGCCACAATTTGGATATTGTCTCCCTATCTCTTGCATGTATTTCACTGCATTTTTCGAGAGTTGACTCCAGTCTTCCCTACTAGCCAATAAGGCTTTAGCAACCGCCAAAGTCATAACACTATCGTCCGTCGGACAAGAATCACGAGTGAACAAATCAAACTCTTTACTCTTATGATTATCCGCCTCAAATCGGGAACCAATAATATCTCCAATAACTGCTCCTAGCATAAGCTACCCCCTAGAAGTTTTTCTCCTGTTCACAGGTAATATTTCATGAATTTCCTTCATTATACCATGTTTACTAATGTTTCGGTATTTCCTATACAATCTACGGGCATTTTTGTTTCAGTCCGAGATAGGTATAGGTTCGAGTGCGTGGACAATCTTTTTCCATCTTCACCCTAAAATAAAACCGATGTTCCCTTCCGTCCTTGGCATTTTCCTTGTTCAAGACAAAGTAGTCCTTTTGGTTGATGGCCATGGTTCGTAGAATATCATCAATCAGAAAAGTCAGGGGTACATTCATGGCAGAGTATTTTTGGAAATCTTCTTCAAAGCGGATGTAATCATCTGAGAAGTAATCCATCTGCAATTTGTTTTCATATAACTCTTTTCTAGTCATCAACTTCCTCCTGACAAAGTTGGATGGCGAGAATATCATCTACTCTTATTAATCGATAGCCTTCATCCGTTCTAACCGATATTTCTTGAGGAGATAATTCTCTTACTTCACCCAATATCGTGCTTTTATGATTTTTCTCCTTGACCATAAAAGAGCCTTTTAGTCGTCCAACGTAGAGCTGAGAAAGTAGCAACAACTTCTCGACTGGATTCAAATCTGTTGATAAATCGACACGATTTTTTTCTGCACTGAGTGAACTGGTATGCTCCGATAGAAAAAAGCCCATCCACTTCTGCATGCCTGGATCCTGATAATCCCTCGCGGATTGGAAGGGCAAATAAGAGCGATCAATCATTTTAGTCCATCTAATCCTCCAGCAGAGTGTCCTCCGATCAGCTTACTTCTGGCAATACTTCTCGATGCATCCTCTAAGGCAGTCGCCTTCAAAAGGGAAGTAAAGCCGAATTGTTCTCGAATGGAATCAATGGCAGTCTGGAGCCTTTCTTCTTTTTCTACTTTATCAACATCATCAAAAAGGGAAATCAAACCAAAGGATTCATCCACAAACCCTGAATAACTAACAGCAACACTCCTGACAGCCCCAGAAGTATATTTGCTATGGAATAATTTCAGTACATAGCTGACTAAAAGACCGGTATTATTGGTCGGCTCCACCTTCATCTTGGTATGGATGGAGCGTTTTTGTTCCTGCTTAGAAAAACCAAGATGAATAGACACAACTGTCGTCTTTTTTCTGGCCCGTCGAAGCCTGATAGCCACCTGCTCAGCCATCTCTCGAAGGATAATTTCGATGTCTCGCTGTTTGACATAGTCTCTCGGTAAAATTTGCGAATTGCCCAAGCCGTGAGATTTGGCTTTATAGGGCTTATGAACATTACTCTCATCTATTCCATTTGCATGAAACCACAAGCGAAGTCCAGCTTGACCAAGTTCTTTCTTCAGGACATCGGGATTGGTATTGGCTAATTCTTTAATCGAATAGATTTCCAAGCTATTCAAGCGCTTCTCCATCCGATGCCCAATCCCCCAAAAGTCGGTCATCTTTGGAATGGACCAGACCTTATTTTCCACGTCCTGGTAAGACCAATTGGCTCGCATGGTCGGTGTGTGCTTGGCTTCATTATCCAAGGCTAACTTAGCAAGCAGAGGATTGGCATTCGACATACCGACTGTCGAGTAAATCCCGGTCTGTCGCCAGATATCTCTCTGGATACGAGCCGAAAGCATGTCCAACTTATCTTTACGAGAAATCTGCTGGTCTGGGATAAAATAATTGAGCGAACTGGTTAGATCAATAAAGCCTTCATCAATTGAATAAGGATAAATATCATCTGGACTGCCATAATTCTGGAAAATGCGCTGAATTTCCATGTTGACCGCGATATACTTATCCATCCGAGGAGGGACAATGACGGTCACCCGAGCCCAATCTTCGATAAATTTCACATAGTCTGGATCTGTCCGTAAGCCTTGTTTTTTGGCATTATAGTAGGAAAATTTACGCGTCTTAATATCAAAGGGGAGGTCATAGGCACGACCGACATTTGCTTTTCCAAAGACCTTTTTAAAGATAGGCGAGGAGGCAAGAATAAGCCCAACAGAATTATCCGCCCGGCTCATGACACAAAGGGAGGTTTTAAGGGGATGGAGTCCTCTTTCCACACACTCAACACTGGCATAAAAGGACTTCATATCGACAAAGGCAATATCACTTTGGGGCTCTCTGGAATAATCAAAGTAGCCCATAGACTATCCCTCCATTGGCACAAAGTTACCTACGATAATTCCCACAATCCGCGGATCTTCTTCGTAAGAAATGTAAATATCCTTGTATTTAGGATTGATAGAGACCAGACGCAGACCATCTTCTTCTCGGTAGACTCGTTTGATATAGGTCTGATTGTTGCAAACCACTGCATAGACAGCGCCATCATAATCAAATCCGGTCTCTCGAATCAGAGCCACGGAACCATTTTGATATTTAGGTTCCATAGAATCCCCAGACACCCATGAAGCAAAATCGTGAGCCAGTTCTTCATTGAAGTAAACCGTATCAAAGTTTCGATCATCATAAACCGAAGCACCAATCCCAGCCGACATGCGTTCATAGACATGATACTCGTAGAGTTTTTCTGAAATAGCAGTCACCTTCTTGGCTTGTTCTTCTTGAGCCAAATTACGGGCATAGACTACCACCTTTTCTTTCCCTTGGTTCGAGAGGCTATTATAGAGACGGACAATTTCGATTTGGGTGAAATAGCCTTTTGGTACTTTTAAAAGATCTTCTAGTTGAGCAACCTTCTCTTTAGAAGGCTCCTTTGACTCCACGTTCCCCAAGCTGAATAAGCCTGAAAACTAATGCCAAGCTTCTCTGCAATCTCTTTCTGTGTTAACTTTAACTCTTTTCTCCGAGCTTTGAGTTTTTTTCTGGTTGGTACATGTTTTTACCTCCTAGCATGATGTTTTTCATCGTAAGTTGACTTTATTTTTAAAAATTCAACCATTTTTGGTTTAGTTTTTATTATATAAAAAAAGTAGACGAATGTCTACTAGAAATGTTGAGGTTTGGCAAACGGCTGGTAATGATGATGCTATAGATTCCTTATCTCAAATACTGCCGTATGAATCCACTCGTTATTCATTTGAAAGTCATTTTCTATGATTTTACTAAAGGTAAAACCATTTTTTAAAAGCACTCTCTGAGAAGCCAGATTGTACGTTGCCGTCCCCGCGATAATCTTATGTAAACCATAAGTAGTAAAGGCCTTTTCTAAAACGAGTTTAACCGCTTCGCTGGCATATCCTAAATTAGTAACATTTTCTCCAATCCTATATCCAAGTTCTGCTGTTTTTCTATCCTTCCCTAAAACACTTAAATTGATTCTTCCAACCATAACACCTTGTGCATCTCTAATAAGATGCATGTAGACATCATGATTCTCTTGTTCCCTTAACAATTCCCTTGTAATTTCTTTAAAACTTTCTGAATCAAAATAGTGAGCTGGTCTAGGAGGTAAACTTCGCTCAAAATACTCTCTATTTTCTTTTTCAAAAGAATAAACATCTATGCTATTTTCTTCAGACATCAACTCTAAACTTATCATTGTAAACCACCTCCTATCATTCTATAAATTCAAATGTACTCATGTTCACACAAAGTGACATTTACAGAATTTACAGAGCTATCTTAATTTATTCATATCGTATCTACATTATAACACAACATACTATGAAGAAAAATAATATCCATCAAGGTCCTCATAAATTCCAACATCTTGCTAAACAAGCTGGAAACACCTATGGAAGCTATTTTTAAACCTACTTGCTTCATCTTCATAAAGTGATAATGACTCACAAATAAAGAAGAAAACCATCTCATCAAATCTGAGATGGTTAATCATTTAGTCTACTTTATAAAAAACTTGTTCTGATTTAGTTGGAGCAGCTTGACCAGCAGTAAGCCTGTTTTTACTTAAGTCAGAATCTAACCCATCTATAATAAGTCCAGCAGGGTAAACACTCATTCCATACCCTGTAAAACCAGATCTAACACTGAATTCAATAGTTCCATGGTTACCCATGCTCACTTTCTCAATGTTTCCACTGTTTACTAGTCCATTTTTATCGAATGTAAACTCTTGTCCAAGCCCATTTCTCCATGTCCCAACTAGAGTAGAGAAATCTCCATTTAGAATAGCTTGCTCATCTATTTTTTGTGATCTAGCATTCGTTTTCTCTTCTTGTGTCGAAGGTCTTTCCTCCTCCGTAGTAGTAATACTCTCTTGAGAAGTCGTTGAACTAGTGGTTGTTGTACTTGTTGTTGTCATACTAGTAGTAGAACGCTGTTCCGTTGTAGGAGTATTCACTACTTCTGCATCTTGCTTCTTATGATTAAAAAGAAGAAGAGAGAACTAATCAGCACTATAGCAATTAAGCAACTTAACAGAATCAAAAGCCAATTTATGCCTTTTCCTATTTTCATTTATAACTCCTTTATACTATTCTCATTTAATTATATCATACTACACTCATACAAGTAACAAAATATTGGACTTAAATATATTATTTGGGTGAATTTTGTATTTTTGAAACAAAAAGACATCCAAAAGAAAATTCTTGAACGTCTGTAAATGTTGATAGTATCGTATTGATTAACGTTTTGAGGCAACTGACTTTGTCAGGTTGCAGCCACATTTGTAAGCGACTAAAGTCGCAACAACTGCGTCAATTTAGTAAGAAAGTACAAAAAAAGAACACCCCGAAAGGTGCTCTTTGTAAGTATTGTAATTCTCTCGAAGAACGTTTACTAAATTGTGATGCTTTACGAGCTTTCTTAAGACCTGGTTTGGAAAGTATGGATTTCAGTTGGACTAAAAACAGCGTAATATAACGGCTTTTCAGAACTATATCTACTAATTAATTTCATAAAATATGAATCATTATTTTTAAATAGGGGAATAGTTTAGGTCTGTAAGAATTAACTTATACACTTACAAGGTTTATTCTGATCGACTTTATAACTGTCTACGAAAAAAAGACAGAAATGAGAGATTGAGTGTGGGGAAAAAACTATTAGGTGTAGTTTCAATACTTCTACTAATGCTTTTGCTTATATTTAATGCAAGTAAATAGTCAATTCGTCCGAGCATTTCCTTCTCCATCTCCGTAGCAGAAAGTTGAGTTTATTTAACAAACTGATAAAATAATAGAGAAACTAGTTATTTCGAGGCCCAATCATGAACCTATCAAACGTATTTCAAAAATTATCCCCAAATACTCCCATCTTACAAGCTACCTTTGGTCTGGAGCGCGAATCTCTACGAATCAATACTGAAGGCCGTGTCGCTCAAACGCCACACCCTGAAAAATTGGGTTCTCGCAGTTTCCATCCCTATATCCAGACAGATTATAGCGAACCTCAACTAGAGCTCATTACACCGGTAGCACAGTCGACCACGGAAGCTCGTCGCTTCCTCGGGGCCATCACCGATGTGGCTATTCGCTCAATGGATAAGTCAGAATATCTTTGGCCTTTATCCATGCCACCTGTGATTGTAGAAGAAGAGATTCAGATTGCCCAGTTGGAAAGTGACTACGAGTATCAATACCGAGTTGGTTTGGCAGAACGCTACGGCAAATTGCTCCAGTCCATATCTGGAATTCACTATAATTTTGAACTCGGCAAAGATCTGACCCAGCAGCTCTTGAAGTCAGTGACTATGACGATTTACTGACCTTCAAGAATGCCCTCTATCTCAAGTTAGCTCAGAACTTCTTGTGTTATCGCTGGCTCTTGACCTACCTTTACGGAGCAAGCCCGCTAGCAGAAAAAGGGTTTTTGACAGATGAAATTGGTTGCGTGCGGTCGATTCGTAACTCCAACTACGGCTATGTCAATGCCCCCGATGTTCACATTTCCTTCTCTTCACTGGAGCAATACGTGACCGACATCGAAAACGCTGTTGGATCTGGGCAACTGTCCTCTGAAAAAGAATTTTACTCTGCCATCCGTTTACGCGGTGCTAAGACTAGCCGGGACTTTTTGACTAAGGGCATCTCCTATCTAGAGTTCCGCAACTTTGACCTCAACCCCTTTGAGCCACTGGCAATCAGCCAAGAAACACTAGACACCACCCACCTCTTTGCACTCGCACTCTTGTGGCTAGACGACATGGAGCAAGTCGACGAAGAATTAGCAGTAGCTGCTACTCTCAACAACCAAATCGCTCTCAGCCATCCCCACACACCACTTCCTAAAGAGGCTGACCCTAAACCTATCGTGACAGCCATGAAGGACATCGTCGCTCACTTTGGACTGGATGACTATTATAGCCAGCTTATCACTAAGGTGGAGGCCTCTCTTCTTGATCCACGTTTGACCCTTTCTGGAAAAATAGCAGAGCAGGTTGAAGAAGGGTCCCTTGAAAAATTTGGCCAACAACAAGGACAAGCCTTTCATGACTATGCTTGGACAGCACCTTATGCCCTCAAAGGCTATGAAAACATGGAACTCTCCACCCAAATGATTCTCTTTGACGCCATTCAGCTGGGCTTGAACGTAGAAATTTTAGATGAGGAAGACCAATTTCTCAAACTCTGGCATGGTGACCATGTGGAGTACATTAAAAATGGCAACATGACATCCAAAGATAACTACGTAATTCCACTGGCCATGGCTAATAAGGTTGTGACCAAAAAGATTTTGGACAAGGCTGGTTTTCCAGTACCTGCGGGAGCAGAATTTGCTAACAAGGACGATGCCTTGCGGTACTACGGACAAATAGCCAACTCTGCTATTGTTGTCAAACCCAAATCCACCAACTTCGGTCTGGGCATTTCCATCTTCCAAGAGTCAACAAGCCTTTCTGGCTATGAAAAAGCCCTAGACATCGCCTTTTCGGAAGATAGCCATGTGCTAGTCGAGGAGTTTGTGGCAGGGACCGAGTACCGTTTCTTTATCTTGGATGGAAAATGCGAGGCTGTCCTGCTCCGCGTCGCGGCCAATGTCGTAGGCGACGGAAGCTCAAGCATCCGAGAATTAGTCGAAAAGAAAAACCAAGACCCTCTGCGTGGTCGCGACCATCGCTCACCTCTTGAAATCATCAATCTGGGTGATATTGAATTACTCATGTTGGAACAGCAGGGTTACACACCTGATACAGTCTTGCCTAAAGGTAGCCAAACCTTTCTGCGTGGTAATTCTAATATCTCAACTGGAGGCGACTCCATTGACATGACTGACCAGATGGGCGAGAGTTACAAACAACTAGCTGCCGATATGGCGACTGCTATGGGGGCTTGGGCCTGTGGAGTCGATTTGATTATCCCAGACTACACCAAGCCTGCTAGTAAGGAGCTACCAAATTGCACCTGTATCGAACTCAACTTCAATCCTGCCATGTACCTGCACGCCTATACTTACGTAGGGCCAGGACAACGTATCACACCGAAAATTTTACGGAAGTTGTTTGGAGAGATATGAGAATAAGATCAGAGATTTTCTGAGCTTACTTTTTTATATTTGATAAATGGTAAAATATAGTGCAACAAAAAACTCATAGAGCCCAATCTCGTGTAAACTGTAAGTAACCACACTAAACAGAACACGGGAGAAATCTATAAGCTACCATCATATTACCATAATTGAGCGAATTAAGATAGAGACTTACCTAGAATTAGGTCTCAAACCCTGCCAAATAGCTAGAAAATTAGGCGTTCACAAATCAACCTTCTCAAGAGAATTAAGTGTGGTAATGACACTTACTCTGCACAAGCAGTACAAACACACAATGAACAATTGGCGAAGCAGAAGAGAAGAAAATCGAGTTAGACTCCTGTGAATTGAAGTAGGAAATTAAAGAGCGATTACAATCTTCATGGTCTCCAGAACAAATTTGTAGTCGTTATCAACTTGAAAATAGGTCCATGGTGTCCTTCAAAACCCAATTTGTAAAATTAAGCTAGAAAAAAAGCATCTCGTATTTTTGATACGAAATGCTTTTTCAATAAGTTTAAATAAGTTTTTAACGTTTACTAAATTGTGATGCTTTACGAGCTTTTTTCAAGCCTGGTTTGGAAAGTATGAATTTCAGTTGGACTAAAAACAGCGTAATATCAAGACTTTTCTCCGCTTTTATAAAAGCGTTTTTCCAATCAAATTCAACTAATTTTATCTAAATGGTGTGGATTTTACCCCCAAAATTACAGAGAATGGAGCTGATAAACACTAAACGTTCACACCATTAGTTAAATGATTTTTTTCATCATTTTTCTTAGATGATAGAACTTCTAATTTATTTCTTATTCAAGCAAAAACAACCTGCTATAAGTAAGAAAGAGGAAGATACAAGAAAAACACGGCGTAAAAACCGATTCAGTTCATTGTCCTCAATCCTTGTCTGCTTCATTTTCTTTTACGAGATCGTTTTGTGAATCTTTTTCAGAGAGTTTTTGATCAATATACTTGTCAATGTTTTCATAAAATTCCTTGGTCGCTTCACTATCTAATGTTGGCGAGTTCTGAACTTGATTCACTTTCAATTGAACAGATTGAATACCGTAAGAGGCTTGTTTTTGGTGGAGTGTTTCTAATTCTTCTTCTGAAATCGGATCTCCAACAACCGTCAAGACCAATTCATTGTTACTTGACTTGTAGACTTGATTAATAACCGTATGATTGGCGAACTCTTTTTCCTACAAACTGTTTGATCCCTTCTTTTGCGCGCTTGTTCCATCGTCAGAGTAACTGCTGAATAGCTAGCTGGAAGAATCAACAATACAATCAAAGATATCAAGCCAATTTCTCATTTTAATGCTCAGCTCTTTAAATGAAGTTAAAGGGAGATTTTTCTCATCAAAAATTCTTGTTCCAACAATGTTGGCTAGCATGATAAAGACACAGTTGATCAAGAAAAGATAGAGAGCTCCAAATAAAAATCGTACATTTCCATTAGCTAAACCATAGCCCGCAGTACAGATAGGTGGCATCAGAGCTGTTGCAATGGCTACTCCTGGCACGATATTGTTTGCTTCTTTTTTTCCTTGAACCGATCACACCAGCAATCCCACCAGCAATAGCAATGAGAACATCCCAAATGGTTGGAGAGGTTCGTGCAATCAACTCGCTACTTGCATAAGACAAGGGAGAAATCCAGAAATACAGAGTCGAGACAAGCAAACTGACCAACACTTGAGTCAATAAAACCTCTAGAGATTGCTTGATTAAACGCGTATCAAAAAAATAGCTAAACCGAATCCCAGTCCAACAATCGGTGTCATGAGAGGGTGAAATCAACATGGCTCCAATAATGACAGCTGTTGAATTCATATTTAGACCGATAGAGGCAATAAAAAAATTGCACACATCAAAATCGCTGTATCTCTCAATCGAACATGAAGATCATCATATAATTTCTCACGGTATTCCCGTGTTGAATAATTGGCAGTCATTTGTCCTCTCCTCTTTCCTTATTTAAATCGGTATAATAATTAATAATAACAGCTGATAAACAGCCAAAAAATATGAGCCCATAAATCGTCAAGAAGACACTGGTAATCCTTCCAATCAAGGTCACAGCTAGGAGATCCCCGTAGCCGACAGTCGTCGAAGTCACAAAAGCATACCAAAGACCGTCTCCGTAATTTGTGATAGCAGGTTCAACTAGGAAAAGCACGCCTCCTGACCCAAAAACAAAGGTCACAAAACTCAGAGCAAACCGAGTAAAACCCGTAACCTGTATAATATGCCATAACATTTTTAAACGTCTCATTTGTTCTCCTTATTCATACTAGCTCCTGACCGAGCCGTTTTTTCCAATAATCAAAGTGAAGATAGGACATGATCTCCATCAGAGAAAGATAGACAAACTGATAGATCTGATTTAAGCTGATTATCAACTGATATTGTTTGAAAAATGACTGGAAGAAAGACCAGATATGACTGTCTTGAATCAGTCCCTTCTTAACATCAGACAGGATATTAGCTAAAGCTCCCAAGGACTGAAACGGTAAATCCTTGACATTTATATAGATCCGGTCCACCACATCATTCAGACTGGTATCTTGGATGGCATGAAATTCTCCAAAGAGAACTCCTGCCGCTCCAAGAGTAGAAACAAATTCCACCAAATAATTTCTGAGGAAATTTTCTCAACCTTTTCCCATAATGTGTTTAGTGCCATCCATAACGATCCCAACCAGAAAAAAGGAAAGAAAAACAAGCAAAGAAATTTTGCCGTAAATCCCAAAAAAAGCTTCAAGACTTGGTGTTGTTGGTTTTTTTCTAACTCTAAAAATCAAGATGGTCATAATAATTGCTAGAACAGCATCTGTCAATACAATTAATCTGTCTTTCTTCATCGGATTGCATCCCCTTTCTTTTTGTAAATATTCTATCTTATCGCATAATATTGGATATTCTTTCATAATCCGACTACAAACAAAAAAATAAACCAAAAAGTCTGTCCCTATTATACTATATTTAACTCTAGAAGTATTCATCCATCTAATTAATAAATATATCATATTTCACAATAAATGAATACTATCAAAGATTCATCCCCTTTCACTTCATCATTTAGTGTTGCTTAGATTTATCAAAAACAACCAAATTTGTATTAATTTCAAGTATCACCTAGTTACAAAAATTTGGGGTGAACAGAAAAAGCATCCCGTATTTTTGATACGAAATGCTTTCAATAAGTTTAAATAAGTTTTAACGTTTACTAAATTGTGATGCTTTACGAGCTTTTTTCAAGCCTGGTTTCTTACGTTCAACTTTACGTGAGTCACGTGTAAGAAGTCCTGCGCGTTTCAATGAATCGCGGAAGTCTGGGTCTACTTGAAGAAGGGCACGAGCGATACCGTGACGGATAGCTCCTGCTTGACCAGCGTATCCACCACCTACAACGTTAACGAAAACGTCGTATGAACCTACAGTTGAAGTAACTGCGAATGGTTGGTTGATTACAAGACGAAGGTCAGCGTGTGGGATGTACTCTTCAACATCTTTTTTGTTAACAGTGATTTTACCAGTTCCTGGAACAAGGCGAACGCGTGCAACAGCGTTTTTACGACGTCCAGTACCTGCATATTGTGCTTGTGACATACTTTATTGTTCCTTTCCTTAGATAAGTCCTGAAATATCAAGAACTTCTGGTTGTTGTGCAGCGTGAGTGTGCTCAGCTCCAACGAATACTTTCAATTTCATACCTTGAGCGCGGCCAAGAGTATTGTGTGGAAGCATACCTTTAACTGATTTCTCGATCAAACGAACTGCGTTTTTAGAACGAAGTTCACCAGCAGAGATTTGTTTCAATCCACCTGGGTGGTTTGAGTGAGTGTAGTAGATCTTATCAGTTGCTTTTTTACCAGTCAATTTAACTTTTTCAGCATTGATAACGATTACGAAGTCACCTGTATCAGTGTGTGGTGTAAATGTTGGTTTGTTTTTTCCGCGAAGTACGCTAGCAACAACTGCTGAAAGGCGTCCAAGAGGTACATCAGTTGCGTCAACAACGTACCATTTGCGTTCTACTTGGCCTGGTTTAGCCATGAATGTAGTTTTGTTCATGATTTCTCCTATATGAATATCGTTTTTGTTTACAGGGCGGATGTTCCGGTCCGCGAGTTATTTGAAAGGTTCCGGGGCCTTACAAATGGGGTAAACAATACCGCCTACTATTGTATCAAAATTCTCAGATAAAAGTCAAGCGGTTGGGAAAAAAATATTTTTTTATTTCTGCCAGATTTTTAATCTTCTTTCTGCCTTCTCCTGAGTGATGACTTGAAAACCTTTAGAGAAGAGGAAAATAGCACAAGTCAAAAATAGAGTGACAATGATATAATTAACCACAAGACCATGATCTCCCACCAATGGTGGTTTTGTCATAAAACCGTAATCTCCACCCGTCAATAAATTGACTATAAAAATCAAACCATTGAGTAAAGAGGTCAGTATAAGAATACCTTTGAAATCCAACAGACGAGCATCGTAGTTGTTTAAAAAGATAAATCAAGGAATTTCCAAGAAGGGCTAGATGTCCGAAAATAAAGGACAAAATAACGATGTGTGGGAAAGAGTAAGCGTCTGGGATTGGATAAACAAAAGCTGCAATCGTTCCGAAGGTTCCAAGCAAAGCGAAATACTGTTTAGTTTTTGAAACACCTGGAAGCAATAAAACTACAAACATGGCTAATCGGCAATGATAGAAAGGCAAGCTTTCTGACAGCGGGAACTGGTTGATCCAATACCAGCTGTAAAGCGCGATTAACTGTATTGCCTGTATAATCTGGAAGAATCGTTGACAAACCTTATTATCACGATAGCGGTAAGCAAGATAAATTGTCAAAAACAGTAAGGCAAATGTGCTTGCGTACCAAGTAAATCCAAATTGGGGTGGCTCCGTCGGATGGGTGGTAAATAAAACATCCCAAACATTCATATAATTTTCCTCATCTTCATATAAGCAGGTCTCTTACTCATCTCTATAGATCATAGCTTACATTTATTTCTAATATTTTTGTGTTCCAAAGAAGCTAGTGGCCTTAAGATAAAACAAAGCTTCTAATCAACATATTGTTTCCGCTCACCCTGATAAACCTGCCATAGAATATCCATTTGTTCCTTAGTTATTCTTTTTTCAGATAAGGGAGGGAGAGCCAAAATGTCGAAAAATCCTAATTCAGCAACTTCTTGATTTTCTTGAAAGTGTCCATCCAATAACTGACAGTCAAAGACGAACTTGGCATACTGTTTGTTCTGAAGTTGAAAGCGGTTGGTATCAAAAACCGCCAATAAAGAACCTACTTCTGCCGAAAATCCTGTTTCTTCCTGAACTTCTTTTCGGATATTTTCCTTGGGAGAATATCCTACCTCGCCAAAGCCACCAGGTAATGCCCAAGTATCCTCTCCTTGCCCTCTAACCAGGCAAATCTTCTGATTTTGAACAATCCATGCCCTTACATCCATCAAGGGAGTTGCATAGCTACCTGTTGGTTTTAAAATTGCAGTCAATTCCTCTTGATCAAGCTCTGTTTGATCCTGCAAGACACTCCATAAAATCTGACGTAAATCCTCATAACGTTCACGGTCATAAGGATCCTTTGAATAGGTCAACCCAGTATCAGTGATAGCTAACATTCTCTGAATAGCTTTGGCGCAATCAGTTGTGCTCATTTTCTAGGCTTTCTACTAGCTTGGCTAGATTCATAGAGTTGGAACCTTTAAGTAAGATTTGATCATGAGTTCCTAGACTCTCCTTGACCTGCTTAACCATAGCTTCAAACTGATCTTCATCTGCTGTTTTCTTAAAGTAGTAAACATGGCCGATTGGGAACATTTGACTAGCTAGTTGGGCCAATTCCGCAATGTCTTCACCGTAGAAAATAACGGTATCAAGTACATCGGGTGACAGGCTCAAATCATCTGATTATGGAGTTGAACAGACTGGTCTCCAAGTTCTTTCATATCCGCCAGAACTGCGATTTTCTTGCCACCTTCATTAGCTGGGATAGCAGAGAAAGTTTCTAAAATCAACTTCATAGCTGTTGGATTGGCATTGTAGACATCCGATAAGATATCTGCACCGTTGGCAGCCTTTTTCCACTCGGTACGATTTCGGGTCAACTCTAGATTTTGGAAGGCTTGACCTATCTGCTCCTCAGACACTCCTTCTTGCAAGGCAACGTAAGATGCAATCATAGCATTGGTCGCATTGTACTTACCAGTTACTGGTAAATCATGGGATTGCTCCAAGAAATTTGCCTTGAAGGTTAAGCTATCCTTGCGCTCAATTAAGTCTGTAATTTCGAGTTCTGTACCCGGACCAAAACGAACTACCTTTTTGTCAGCAGGTAGGTAATCCTCTACAATGGGATCAGATGGCACCAAGAGAAGAGCTCCCCCTTCCATTCCATCAGCAATCTGTAATTTCCCTTTGGCAATCTCAGAACGATCCTTGAAGAAGGCCAAATGAGCCTCTCCGACCAGAGTCACAATAGCTATCTTTGGACGAGCTAATTCAGACAAGAGATGAATATCTCCCAAGTGATCCTGCCCCATCTCCAAGACCAATTTCTCAGTGTCATCCGGCATATGAAGAACTGTATAAGGTAGTCCAATCTCGTTATTGTAATTCCTTGAGTTTTATACGTTTTAAAAGTCGTAGCAAGTAAATGCGCCAGCATGTCCTTAGTCGTTGTCTTACCGTTCGAACCTGTAACAGCTAAGACATCTACTCCTGTTTTTTGAAGATAGCTAGCTGCTAGAGTTTGAAAAGCAGTTAAGACATCATCTACTAGAATATAGGGACGTCCTTCTACTTCCTTCTCTGACAAGGTTACAGCAGCACCGTTTTCAAAAGCAGTCTCGATAAAGTCATGACCATCACGCGCTCCCTTGAGCGGAACAAATAAGTCGCCCTCAGCTATCAAACGGCTATCAAATTCTGCCTTATTCAGAGGACTATCTGGATAGCCTGACACGTCATTCTTAGCACCAACAATGCGCGCAACTTCGTGAATTGTAAGTTTCATGTTTACTCCTTTAAAAAGGGGCAATAAGTCCCTCCCCCTTATGTCCGTCTTTACAATAGGTGTGCTTCACGCTTGTTAAAACTTTCCTTAGCAAGATCAACCAAACGTTCAATTAGTTCTGGATAAGCAATTCCCATATTGTCCCAAAGGAGTGGGTACATAGACCATTGCGTAAAACCTGGCATGGTGTTGAGCTCATTTAGGAAAATCTCGCCCTTATCTGTATAGAAGAAGTCACAACGAGATAGACCGAGTCCACCGATGGCACGGAAGGCAGTTTCGGCATTCTTGCGCATAACCGATACCACTTCATCACTAATTTTCGCTGGAATTTCCATGGTAATCTTGTTGTCGATATATTTGGCATCATAGTCATAGAAGGCTACGTCTTTGACAACTTCACCAGGAAGGGTACTCTTAACATCATAGTTGCCCAAAAGCCCAACCTCAATCTCACGAGCATTGACACCTTGCTCTACCAATACACGACTATCATACTTGAAGGCAAGCTTCAAAGCCTGACGGAGTTCTTCTTGATTTTCAGACTTAGAAATACCTACACTGGAACCCATATTTGATGGTTTGGAAAAGACTGGGTATCTTAATTTTTCTTCAACTTCTACAACCTTAGCATCCAAGTCATCGCCTTCAACAATGGCTACATAAGGTACTTGGTCGATGCCAGCAGACTCCAAGACACGTTTAGTAGTAATCTTATCCATAGCTAAACTAGATGACAAGATATTGCATCCCACATAAGGCATTTTCAAGACTTCTAGGAAACCTTGGACAGAGCCGTCCTCTCCCATCGGGCCATGAAGAACTGGAAAGACGACTGCTCCTTCTTCGTAGATGGCACTTGGACTAATCTTCTTGTCCCAGTCAATGGTCGCATTGGTCATGAGACGGTCATCTTGACCTGGTTTTTGGCTAAATTCTTGAGTTTTTATAAAGTCACCAGACTGGCTGATAAAGAAGGTTTTGACTGTGAAACGGTCATAGTTAACTGCACGCATGACACTCTCAGCTGACAGTACAGATACTTCACGTTCCGCGCTACGTCCACCATATAATAAAATAATTGTTTCTTTCATATGACTGTCCTATTTCTAGTAGAATACTTGCTCTTTAGTATATCATATTTACAATGGATTTGAAACTTGTATCATAAAAAAGAGACTGAAATATCAGCTTTCCCAGTCCCTTTTCTATAATTTATAGTCTACAAGCTAATGCAAACTAGCCTTGCTTTTAAAATTTTCTTCAATCTTGAGGGAGTAATTACAATTCTGTCCTATTCTCAATAGCTCTTAAGAGGGTAACTTCGTCTGCGTACTCGATGTCTGCTCCCACTGCTAGTCCCCGTGCTAGACGAGTAACCTTGATACCTGCAGGTTTGAGCAAGCGAGAGAGATACATGGAGGTCGCTTCCCCATCAGCTGTTGCATTGGTAGCTACGATGACCTCTGAAACCTCACTGTCCATCAGACGAGTCATAAGACTCTTAAGGTTGATATCATCCGGACTAATTCCATTCATGGGTGAAATCAACCCATGCAAAACATGGTATAACCCATGATATTCCTGAATATTTTCCATAGCAGCTACATCTCGACTATCCTCTAGGACGAGGATAGTTGTTTGGTCCCGACTTGGATCTGTGCAGATAGAACAGGGATCTTCATCGGTTAAACGTCCACAGATAGAACAATAGGTCAACTCTCTTTTAGCTGAAAGGAGATTTTTAGCAAATTCGTTGACGTCATCATCCGGCATTCCAATAGTATAAAAGGCTAGACGGGTTGCTGTCTTAATCCCAATACCAGGAAGTTTGGAATAACTGTCAATCAACTTAGCAATAGGTGTTGGATAAAGCATGGCTTCCTTTCTAATTCATTGGATGGTGTTGGTTATATAAATTGATAATGTCGCGAGCAATTGCTGGCCCAACATTTTTGGTTAAATTGGTATTATGAGGAAAGACTACTGCAACTGCAATTTGAGGATTTTCTGTTGGAGCATAGGCCACGGCATTGGTATTATTAGCTTTTTGACCACCAGCTACATAGCTTTCAGCTGTACCGGTCTTACCACTGATAGAAACAGTGGCACCATCTGAAAACGCCCGTCCTGTCGTAAGGGGACTAGTTCCATGCGCTACTTGGTAAAATCCTTGGTGCAAGATTGCCATATCTGATTCAGAAATATTGACCTTGTTGATTTCCTTGGTATCTATTGCTTGGATTAATTCCCCAAGGCCACCCTTATCATTGTTGTCGTATATTCCCTCGACAATATGTGGAGCTAGACGAACACCATTGTTAGCAATAGTTGCAACGTACTGGGCTAATTGCATCGGTGTGTAGTTATCAAACTGGCCAAAAGCATTAGTTAAATAATTAGCCAAGTCAAATTTTTGGGGGATAAATCCTGTCGATTCATCTGGCAAGTCAATCTCAGTAGAAACTCCTAGTCCATACTCTCCAAAGGTAGCACGAAGTTTACCCATAGCAGAATCCAGTTGGTTGGTTTTGACTGTCATATTTGGTTGATAGGTCTGACCCATCATTCCTAGCGCAGTTTGAACCATGTAGGCATTAGATGAATATTCTAGAGCCTCAACGGCTGTAACCGGAAAGGAACCGTAGTAATAAGGGGTATACCAGGAATTGATAGGGGCAGAACCTTGGAAGACGATTGGTTGGTCTGTCAAGGTTTGGTTGCCTGACAAGACCCCATTTTCCCAACCAGAACTGATGGTTGCCGCCTTAACGACAGACCCTGGTACAAAAACATTGGTCACTGTTCCTAGTGAGTCTGGTGTCAACTCCCCAGTCTCTACATTGTGCTTCATTCCTGACATGGCTAATACAGCACCTGTCTTAGGATTAAGGGCTACAGCATAGACTCCTTCTGAATATTTAGCTCCGCCATTATCTAGTTCCGAATTAAAATAACTTTTGAGAAGGTTATCCACTCCATCTTGGAAGCTTAGATCGATGGTTAGTTTGATATTTTTCCCCTTGCTACCTTCTTCGATATTTTTGACACTCTCTATGTCTCCATGTTTGTCAATATGGATTTCCTTAATTGTGCGCTTTCCTTGAAGGACCTCTTCGTATTGTTTTTCTAGATAAGAAGTTCCAACACGGTCATTAAGTGAATAGCCTTTTTGCAAATAAGCATCAACATCCTCAGCTGGAAGACCTGATTTCTCACTAGAGACACTTCCAACGATAGATGAAAGAGATGTTTCTAAAACCTTTCTATCCCACGAAGTTGAAATGCTAATACCAGGTAATTCCTTGGAAGCTGAAGCAATGATGGCCACCTGTGTGTCACTTAGGGATCTGTTTGAATATTCCCAGTAGCAAAATTTCCTACAGCATTGAGTTGGCTAAAGATGTAAATCACCTTCTTTTCTTCCTCCGTATACTCTATCTGATTAGAGTCAATGCTTTCGGCGGCATTGTTATAGAGTTTAGATTCAGATAGTTGATTGCCATCTGTGTCTAAGCGCTTTTCTTTCGGAAGAGCTTCTACTGTCTTTCTATAGACAGCTGGATCGGCCAAGTAATAATCAGCTATTTGGCGTTCCGTTAACTGAGGTGAAGTGACTGTCACATAGCTTAATAGTTTTTTTGAAATATCCTTCAAATCTGTTGCAGTCATCTTGTTGCTTCTTGTAAAAGCTACCACTTGCTTAACAGTATTTTCCGCCAAGGGTTTTCCTGTTGCATCATAGATCTCCCCACGAACAGAACCCGTCGTTACACGGGTTTGGCTGGCAGACGCTAGTTTATTTTCATAGAAGTCCTTATGCAAAACTTGCATATAGAGTAAGCGCCCAATAATGGTCATAAAGAGTAAAATAACTATCGCAAACAGTAAATTAAGCCGAATCGGAATCGAATGGCTATTAAATTTCCTCATACACATCAGTCTCATTTCTAATCAAAATTACACTCTTCATTGTACCATAATTTATAGAGAAAATTATGGAAAAAGGAAAGACTTTTGATTTTAGTTAAATAGGCGCCTAATGGTCAATAGATGTGGTATAATAGAAAAAGCTAATCTTTTATTTTTCTATTTTTTAGAATTTTATCTTTTGTATTATAATCAACAAAGGAGTCTTATAAACATGCAAGATATCTCTACAATTATAGATCTTCACTTTGAAGAAATGACTGAGTTAGAGCAAGTCATTGCCCGCTATTTCTTGCAGGTAGATACTATTCATGACGACTTGTCTTCTCAGCAAGTCACCCGAAAACTACATATTTCTCAGGCCGCTCTGACACGCTTTGCTAAAAAATGTGGCTTTACAGGTTATCGAGAATTTATCTTCAAGTATCAACATCAAAAAAACACCTTAAGCCTTCCTCAAGAGGATATCAGTCCATTAACACAACGAGTTTTGAGAAGCTACACTAATCTTCGAGAAACCTCACAAGAACTTATTGATCAGGAACAATTAGAACGCGTGGCTCAAATGATTGAAGATTCAGAACGTGTCTATTTCTTTGGAACTGGAAGTTCTGGCTTAGTTGCTCGAGAAATGAAATTTCGATTTATGAGACTCGGTGTGGTCTGTGAAGCCTTGACGGATCCAGATGGCTTTGCTTGGACAACTAGCATCCTAGATAAAAATTGTTTGGTCCTTGGTTTTTCTCTTTCAGGAACAACTACTTCTGTTATAGACAGCCTACTAGATGCCAAAGATATGGGAGCCAAAACAGTCCTCTTCACTAGCGCGATGAATAAGGAAACTCCAGTTTTCACAGAAACTGTTTTGGTTGCGAGTCAGAACCAAGCTTCCTATATCCAACGAATCTCTGCTCAATTTCCAATGCTACTGATAACAGATCTACTCTATGCTTACTTTTTAGAGATTGATCGCGAAAATAAAGAAAAAATCTTTAATAGCTATTGGGAAAATAAAAAACTTAACGGCTATCGCCGCAATCAGAGAAAAGGAAAACCCTAAGTTGCTTTGCAACTTAGGGTTTTTGCTAGTTCAAAATAGTTCAACAAGTTTTAGCTAGCTAATCTATCTTTTTGTTCCTACAAGACTAACGATGATTCCTAACGCCATCTATACTCTCTCAAAGAGTAATTTTTGAGTTCTCAGTATTTTATTCGTCGTCTTTTTTCTTTCCCAACGCGGCAAATCCAAGAAGCGCTCCTACAGCACCTAGAGCTGCAAGTGTTGCAGTTTCGTTCATACCTGTCTCTGGAAGATTGTATTGACGAATTGCAGGTGCTTGATAAGTATTGCCTTGTGATACAGCACGAGCTACAATAGGCTGCTCGTTTTTGTATTCTAGGATTTCATGGACAGCACCTTCTGAACCATTTACTCCACCTGTAAACTCTGGTTTTTCACCATGGATAAGTGCTTCATCACCATTCACTCCGCCTGTGAATTCTGGTACTTCATGAATAGCTCCGTCTGCTCCATTAACACTGCCTGCGAATTCTGGTGCCACTTCATCTCTAGCTGCTTCATCGCCATTCACTCCACCTGTGAATTCTGGTACTTCATGAATAGCTCCATCTGCTCCATTCACTCCGCCTGCGAACTCTGGTACTTCATGAATAGCTCCGTCTACTCCATTTACACTGCCTGCGAATTCTGGTGCTACATCATGTCTAGATGCTTCATCGCCATTCACTCCGCCTGTGAATTCTGGTACTTCATGAATAGCTCCGTCTGCTCCATTAACACTGCCTACGAATTCTGGTGCCATTTCATGTCTAGATGCTTCATCGCCATTCACTCCGCCTGTGAATTCTGGTACTTCATGAATAGCTCCGTCTGCTCCATTCACTCCGCCTGTGAACTCTGGTACTTCTTGGATTGCTGGATCAGTTTTACCTGATACTTCTTTCTTAGTTCCAACTAAGACAATCTCATCTTGTGCTGCTTCAACAACTTCACGAAGTTTTTCAGTACGGCTTCCATCTACTGCCACTTCAGTAAGGATACGTTCTTTACCTTCACGACCTACCTGAGAAACACGAGTTTCACCTTCTGGAAGAGTTGGATCATCTTGCTTAAGTGTCTTGAAGCCGATTGCTTCTTCTACTACTTCAAGACTTAGTAGATTATGAACTAAGACTTTATCTCCTTCAGTTGGAACAGTTGAATGTTTCACTTCTTCTTTTGGACTTGCTTGAAGTTGATTAATACCAGCTAGAGCATTTTCCAATGCCTTATCTACTGCATCCTGAGTCTTAGCTTCCTGGATAGCAGTAAGAGCTTGTTCGGCCAACTCAACTAATTTCTTCTTAGCTTCTTTATCATCGCCAAGTTCTTTAGTCTTTCTTTCAATCACTTCTGTCAGACTTGCAATAGCCTTGTCGTAGTTAGGTTCTTCTGGTTGAGCAGGCTCTTCTGGTTTTGGATCCTCTTTCGGACTTGCTTGAAGCTGATTGATAGCAGCTAGACCAGTTTCCAATGCCTTATCTACTGCATCCTGGGTCTTGGCTTCTTGGATAGCGATAAGGGCTTTCTCTCCAAGTTCAACCAGTTTTTCCTGTGCAGCTACATCATCGACAAGTTCAGCAGCTTTTTTCTCGACTGCTACAGCCAATTCTGCAATCGCCTTATGACGGTCGACTTTAGACTCTTCTGGTTTACTTGGTTCTTCCGGTTTTGGATCCTCTTTCGGAGTCGCTTGAAGCTGATTAATAGCAGCTAGTGCAGTTTCCAAGGCTTTATCTACAGCATCCTGAGTCTTAGCTTCCTGGATGGCAGTAAGAGCTTGTTCAGCCAACTCAACTAATTTCTTCTTAGCTTCCTTATCATCGCCAAGTTCTTTAGTCTTTCTTTCAATCGCTTCGGACAAGCTTGCCATAGCCTTGTCGTAGTCGATGGTTGGCTCTTCTGGTTTGCTTGGTTCTTCTGGTTTTGGATCCTCTTTTGGAGTCGCTTGAAGCTGATTAATAGCAGCTAGAGCAGTTTCCAAGGCCTTATCTACTGCATCTTGAGTCTTAGCTTCTTGGATGGCTGTCAAGGCTTGCTCTGTTAATGCAACTAGCTTCTTCTTAGCTTCCTTATCATCACCAAGCTCGGCTGTCTTTCTTTCAATTGCTTCTGTCAGACTTGCCATGGCCTTGTCGTAGTTTGGTTCCTCTGGTTGCGCTGGTTCTTCTGGAGCCGGATCCTCTTTAGGAGTCGCCTGAAGGCTGTTGATAAATGCCAAAGATGCTTGCAAGGCCTTATCTACTGCATCTTGTGTTTTAGCCTCTTGAATCGCTGCGATAGCTTGCTCTGTAAGTTCTACAAGTTTCTTCTTAGCTTCTTTATCATCGCCAAGTTCTTTAGTCTTTCTTTCAATCGCTTCTGTCAGACTTGCCATAGCCTTGTCATAGTTTGGTTCTTCTGGCTGTTCTGGTGTTGGCGTATCATCTGTGCCATAATTTTTTTCCTTATCAAGGATCGTTTGCAAAGCTGTTGCTGTCTTCAGAACTTCTTGTGCATTGGATTCACTTGCTGAAAGTTGCTCAGATAATTTGTCCAAGTTTGATTTGAAGGCTTGACGCGCCTCTGGAGTGTTCTTCAAGCTTGTCTGGTCAAACTTAACCAACTCATCCTTCCAGCTCTTCATAGCTTGAATTAACTCTGCCTTGGTATAAAGAGCGCTATCTTCACCACGAGTGATGAACTGGTCAACTTGGATACCAATATTTCTAGAGGTATCATTTAGTTTGGATCCAATTGCAGGGTTACAGCATGCCAACCTTCTTCGAGTCCGGTCAAACGAACAAGAGTCTGATCGCCTTGACGTGTAGCTGCTGTACCACTGAAGTACTTCTTGCCATTGACATCAGTGGCATTTCCTTGACCATCTTGATACTCAAGTTCTTTACCATCTAGAGTAACCTTGTAGATACCATGTCCAGGATCAACAAAACCTTTGATTTCAAGACCTGTTCCGTAGAAGTAGGCTGTTACACTAGCATTTTTCTTTTGCTCGTCATTCAATCGACCGAATGATGCCCAAGACTCAGTGTTTTGGTATTTACCTGAAGAATTGGTTTCATGGTTCCAACCTGGGCTATAGTCAAGCTGAGTTGCTTGATCGTCATAGCTTGTCTGGTCTTTTTGGAGTAATTCTGCCTTCATCACTCGAATCGTAGCTTCTGAAGCAAAACCAAGAAGGGCATTGTCAGAAACGCTAGTCATTTTCACTTTGAAGTCAAAGATTGAATCAGCTTGTTCTGTAAAGTCGATAGTTGGGATAGTGATTGTTTTCTCAGTTTCACCATCTTGGAAGGTCAAGTCAGCTGTTGTGTCCTTGTACACTTTACCATGAACCCCTGTTCCTGGTTCTGTTACAACATGGACTGTTGCTGTTCCTTTGCTACCACCAACACGCTTAATGGTTACAGTAACCGGTTGACCTTTTTGAACTTCATAAGTTGTTTCTTTCATCTCAAACATACCTTTGCCGGCATTGTTAAGAGTGTAGATACCTTCAGTCGCAATAGGTTTACCAGTCTTGTTAACAAGTTTGATGGTATGTTCACCTGGAGCCAAATCATCTGTTTCATAAACCATCTGGCTACGTTTACGAGATGCATTATTGGTTTGCACGTCTGCAACCTTCTGACCATCTACGTAAACTGACATTTCACCGTGGTTTGGATCCACTGTAGATACTACATAAGCCTTAGTTCCAGTGAAGCGGTAGGTTACACTTGCATCTTTTTGGTTTGTCCACATAGATGTTCCGCGGATACCTTCAGATTCGTCATACCAAGTTGTATTTTCTTTATCAGCTGTTGTATTTGAATGGTAATCTAGACCTAGAGGGTAACCATCTGTTTTCTCGATACTGCTTGGAGTCTTATAAACAGAGAAGTTTGTCAAAATTGGAGTTGCTTGCGCACCAGTAATAGTCACACGAATCTTTTGGGCTTCTACTGGTTGACCTTGGATAAGGCGACGATAACCAACAGTTGAGCCTTCACCATATGGTACCCAACGGCCATTGAGTTCAACTTCAACCTTGAATCCAGAGATACGCTGACCTTTAGCGATATCTTCTTTGAGTTCAACCACGTCAAAGCGTCTCTTTTGACCAAGATCTACAGTGAATTCACCTGTCTTCGCATCATTTGACAATGCCCAGCTAGTATCATCCTTACCATCTGTCAAGTGACTTGCTTGATACAAGTGATTCTTACGAGTAGAGCTTGCAGTTACAGTTGCTCCCTTAGCAAAGTCAGTCGCATACATTTGATCCAAGGTTGCTCGGAATTCTTTCAAACGAGCGACATCTGCATCTGCGAATTTACCTTCTTTATTAGGTGGAATATTGAGTAGAAGTGGCGTTCCCCGACCAACAGACTTGAAGTAGATGTCCATCAAATCTTTGATTGATTTGGTTGTTGATTGTCATGGTAGAACCAACCTGAACGGATAGAAACGTCTGCTTCACCTACAGAGTACATATCACCATCTGGATCCCCGTGGTTGAGATAGTCATTTCGAACATCATCAGTGATTTTAGCTTTCTTGACCTTATGCCAAACTGGATCTCCTGCGATACCACGTTCATTACCAATCCAACGTACGCTTGTCGGTTGTGCAGAGAAGATAGCGATGTCTCCTTCTGCTTCCTTGATGTACTTGAACCACTCATCAAAGGTATAAGTTACTTTTTGAGCTCCACTACCACGCGCACCGTCCATCCATACTTCGATGAATTTACCATTGTTACCGTATTTAGGATTTCCAAGAATTTCTTTGAGCTGATTGAGATAGTATTCGTTATACTCTTTTTCTGTAGCAACGTGGTATTTTGGATGGTTGGCATCCCATGGTGATAGATAAACACCCATATTCATGTCATACTTAGTCGCTGATTTAGAGATTTCTTCGAGAAGGTCACCCTTACCATCTTTCCAAGGACTAGCAGCCACGGTATGTTTGTATACTTAGATGGATAAATCACAAATCCGTCATGGTGTTTTACAACCATGATTGTTCGTTTGAATCCAGCATCCTTCAAAGTCTTAATCCACTGGTCTGTATCAAGGTTAGTTGGGTTAAAGTTTTGAGGATTTTCTCTACCATTTCCCCACTCAGAGTTGGTGTAAGTGTTCATTCCATAGTGGATGAAGGCAGCCAATTCTTCCTTGTGGTAATCCAATTGAGCCTTGCTTGGAAGTGGTCCGTAAGCAGCAATTTCTGTTTCTTCATCTTTTGGATCAACTGCTGGAGTCACAGGGGTTACAGGTTTTGGATCCTCTATCTTTTCATATTCAAAAATAACTTGATTCACTCCTTTATGTTGAATAGTTGCTTCTTGACTTGCATTCACAGCACGATAGCCAGTAATTTCTTTGGCTTGGAATGTGTGAACAAAGGAAACTTCATATTCTTTTCCTTCGTTGTTGTCCACAGTTGCTGGTGCCAGTTCTTGTTCTGTACCTTTCAAGCGGTAACGAACGTCGAAGGAACCTTTATTGACTTTATAAACAACCTTGATGACACGAGTTCCTGCAGGAGTCTTGCTCACAACGCTAAAGTCTTCTTCCCAAGCATCTTTTAGTTGCTTGTTGACAGCTTTACCATCAATTGAGACAATCTCATATTTTTCTTTATTTTTCTTGTAAAAGTCAGTCTTCTCAATTTCTGTTTTATAGTTATAGTCAAATTGAGCTCCAACTTCTGTCTTTTCAACAAAAGTATCGTTTTCTTTTACTGGATTATCTTTCTGGTCTACATGTTCAATCACAACACGACCATAGTCAACACCTTGTACCAGTGTTGCAATCCCACTATCATCGAAAGAATACTTGTTCTCACCGATTACAGCTGTCTCATTTCTGAGCATTTTCCCTTCTGGAGTAAAGTAATAACGATTACCATTATCTCCTTGGTACCAGCCTTTAACACCGTATTTATCAATAATGCCTTTAGCCCATGCTAGTTGTTCTGGAGACAAGACAAGTCCCCCACCGAAACGGTCTTTTTCAGCGATATTTATATTGTCCACAGTACCACGTTGGTGAATTCCAATTACTTTTCCTTCACCATTGATGATACCACCACCTGAAAGACCTGATACAGAAGTCAAACGATAAGTGACACCAACTGTTCCCTTATCATCATATTTTTCAGTACCTTTAACAACGCCATCAGCCTTATACAATTGACCAGGTACGATTGGTTCTTTCAATTCTGGAGAAGTAGAATCTGTTGGGTAGCCGATCGTGCTAACTGGCTCACCAGGGTTATAGGTACGGTATTCAGCTAGCGGTGTAAAGGTTGCAGCCTTATTTGGGCTTGCAATCTGTACTGGAACTGGAGCCACAACCAAGGCTAGGTCATTTTTGTACCCTTCACCAAACTTTTCTTTATTCCAGAAATGGATGTCCTTTTCTTGGAACAAAACAGTTTTTCCTGAGGTTGGTAAAGATCTTTCTTTAGGAGTATTAGAGCCAACATTGTAGTAGAACTTAGCGGTATCACCACCTAAGATATTACCAGCATTGGTTTCGGCATCCTTTTTCAAGAAATTATGAGCTACTGTCAACATGATATTTGGAGCTACAAAGATACCAGAACCTGAATTGAGGTAACGCTGAGTTCCACCGTCTGCTAGAGGTGAACTGAAGATTGTGTAAATCATGGTAGCTGATGTAGCTGGTTGACCCTCATAATTGATATGTTTCAGGTCTTGACCGCCATTGATAATGGCTCTATTTTCTTTTTCGCCTTCAGATGGAGCCACTTCTGTAGGTTTCAAAATGCTCTTAGTTTCTACTTTTGGGCTATCCTTTTCTGATACAATAGCTGAAGTATCAAGTTTTTTCACTGGTGTATCAGGATAAGCACGGTCAGTAATTTCTTCAGGGAGTAAATCACCTGATTCTTCTACTGTATTTTCTGCAAGAGGAGCTGGTTTTTCAGCTACTTCTTTAGCAACTTCTAGAGTTTCCGTACTTGTATCAGCAACTTCTTTACTTTGCTATCCACTTCAAGTTTTGATTCCGTTACGACTTCATTGGCCGAAACATTACCTGATGCAAAAAAAGCAAGACCAACAGCTACAGAAGCAACACCGACAGTTAGCTTACGAATGCTAAATATTCTACCTTTTTCTAAAAAATATTGTTTCATCAAATACTCCTTAATCCCTAGAGTAGTCAGCTACTACCCAAGCCCAGTTTCACCTGGAGACGACTTTGTTTTATATGCGAATCCTCTTTTAAGTAATCGCTTACATTTTCAAATAATAAAATAATACTCCAATCGAATAAATCCTCTTTCGAAATTGTTTTAGTATAATAAATATACTATATCATTCTAAAAAATTCAATACTTTTTAGTAGTTTTATTAAAATTTTACTCTACTGTTTTTCTTATTTTTTAACTAAAATCCTAAAATGGCAAAGCCATTTTAGGATTGTTTATTTCTGAAATGATAGTAAGCACCCAACATACCAGCGGTATTTTGATGGTGGGCAAACTCTAGTCTTGTTTTTTCGGCCAAGCTTGGTACCAAGGCTTCTTTCAAGGCTGTGCGAATCTTAGGTTTGAGAATAGCTTCCTGTCCCATGATGCCACCACCAAGGATGACAACTTCAGGATTAGCTACGTAACAAATATTCGCCAAACCTTTTCCAAGGTACTCTACCATACGGTCAATACCTGCCATGCATTGCTTATTACCCTCAGTAGCTTCCTTGAAAATTCTGCGACCATTCCATTGATCAACATCGTCTCCATGGGCCTCAGCTACATATTGAACCAAGGCTGTGGTTGAAGCTAAATCCTGAAAGTCTCCATCTTGCATGTGCATGTAGCCGACTTCACAGGCAGAATTACTATAGCCATGGAAACTTGACCGTCTATGATTAAGCAACCACCAATTCCCGTTCCAATTGTTAAGCAGAGTATAATACCTGCTCCCTTACCTGAACCAGAAACAGCTTCCGCTAGACCTGCGCTGTTGACATCATTTTCAATCTCACAAGGAATCTTAAAGATTCCTTCTATTTCTTTTTTGAACTGAGTACCAGCATAGTTTGGGATTTGCGGACCAGCATAGAAAATCTCCCCCTTGTCAGGGTCGACCATTCCCGCAGAGGAAATGGCCACACCTGCCACTGGACCTTTTTCTAGATAGCTAGCTACAATATCTTTTGTTTTCTGTAAGATGTGTGGACCACCCTTGTGAGCCTCAGTCGCTACTTCGTTAGACTCTACAAGTTGTCCATCCTGATCAATTAAACCATATTTGATATTAGTTCCACCAATATCAATTGCAACGTAATTAGTCATAAAGCCTCCTATTGATTAGAGGAAACGCTCCTTAGTTTCACGAATCAATGCCGCAGCTGCTTCTACAACTGTACGATCTTCTTCTGTAACTGGAGTCAATGGTGAACGAACAGATCCAATGTTAAGACCTTCATTGATTTCAAAACTTCTTTAATGACACAGTACATATTACCATGAGCTGCAGTCAATTTACCGATGATAGCGTTGATCGCATATTGCAATTCACGCGCTGTTTCTAAATCTTTGTCTGCAATCAATTGGTTAAGTTTCAAGAAGAGTTCTGGCATAGCACCATAAGTACCACCGATACCAGCTTTTGCTCCCATGAGACGTCCACCTAGGAACTGCTCATCTGGACCATTAAAGACGATATGATCATCACCACCAAGGGTGACAAAAGTTTGGATATCTTGAACTGGCATTGAAGAATTTTTAACACCAATGACACGTGGGTTTTTCAACATTTCTGTGTAAAGACTTGGAGTCAAAGCAACACCTGCCAATTGAGGAATGTTGTAGATAACATAGTCTGTGTTTGGTGCAGCAGCACTGATATCGTTCCAGTATTTAGCAACTGAGTACTCAGGCAAACGGAAGTAAATTGGTGGGATTGTTGCAATAGCATCAACACCCAAACTTTCTGCATGGCGAGCAAGTTCAATACTATCTTTGGTATTGTTACAAGCTACGTGAGCAATGATGGTCAATTTACCTTTTGCAACTGCCATAACTTCTTCCAAGATCAATTTACGGTCTTCTACACTTTGGTAGATACACTCACCTGAAGAACCATTAACGTAAAGTCCTTGAACACCTTTATCAATGAAGTATTGTACCAAGGCACGAGTACGTTCTGGGCTAACTTCACCAGCATCATCGTAACATGCGTAGAAGGCAGGAATGACACCTTCATATTTTTTTAAATCTGACATAGATTTCTCCTAAATTTTCTTATTTTCTGCTCGAGGCAGATTAATTTTTCTTGTTTTAGTATACACCTTGCAAAAAGAGCTTTCAATATATTCTGGTCACTTAGAATTTAATTTCTTTTGACCTTGATCAGCTTTGCTCCATTGAAAATAGTTTCATCCATTTTCATTCTGTGGTGTATTTCCCAAACAATTTTTCCATTAATCCAGCTTGCCAAAATGCTAGGAGTCCAAAGCCAAAGAGTAAAAAGGCAGAGCCACCCAGTATAAGAGTAAAGCCGGATAGGTAAAGAATCATAATGATTAAAAAGAGGATACCAAGCATCAGGAAGAACCAAGGAAAGTTAAAACTTACTAGAAGCAAACCTTTCTGAAGGATCTCCTTCCAGTCCAATTCATAACGGGCTGCGATAGGATAACTTGCCAACATGACCAGTGTTAAGAATATTAGAATTCCCAAGCAGATAGCTTTTAGTATCTGAAACACTAAACCTGATTGACTCCAAAATAGATACAAATCAATGCCGACAATCAGACTCACTCCCAACTCCAACAAACCTAACTGAATACCTAATTTCCAATTTTGTTTAAAGGACCTGATATAAGTTTTTAAAGACAGGAACACGTCTGCTCTTCTTAATTTCAAAAAAATAGTCTGGTAGAGACTAATCTTGGCTATACCGATAGTAAAAAAATAGGCAAACAAGACACAAGAAAGAGTAAGTTTACAGTGACAATATCCAAGACTTTCTCACTAAAACGCATGAGAAAATTATCAGTATCAAATGCTGCTTTAATTAAGCCTGACCCTTTTTGTGCCATTGCTTGCTCCTCCTAACTGACTAATCGATTAAAATTTTAAATAAATACTTGCGAACCTTATCTTCCATGCCTGCATAACCGTTCGGTTGATGAGGCTCCCCTGGGAAGAAGACTGCAAAATTGTGATAACCCAACAATAGTGGGTATTGTTCGTGACAGTGAACAAAGCCAATGTCACTAGCTTCATCAAATGCTACTGCCTCGTCCTTAACACGAGAACCGTAACTTGAGTATTCATGCCCTTCAACCAACAAATGCAAGTCTGCATAGTTTTTATGGTATTCAAAGCGATCATTTTCTTCTTGATTGAGAACATTTTCTTGAACCACTAGAAAGACCTTGTCTCCGTCAATATCGTACTTTCCAAATTCGAAAGTATCTTTTCGGTGTTCATAAAGATAATCAATAGCCTTATCTAAATTCGGATGAATTCCTTTATAAAAGGTTATATTTTTTAAATCATCAAAAATCATATTCTACTCTTTTCTCTATGATACTATCTCTAATTGTAGAATGTATCAAAATAATCAAATACTCTCGATTAACCCTTAACAGCTCCCATAGTAATACCTTGAGTAAATGATTTTTGGAATACAAGGAAGACTGTTACGATTGGCACCGCCGCTAGAGCAGCACCTGCCATGATTAATCCATAGTTGGTTGCCATTTCAGCCTGCATGGTTGCAACCCCGAGGGAAATGGTCAAGTTGTTACGAGAAGTCAACATTACCAACTGCATGAAGTAATCGTTCCATGTATTGATGAAGGTAAAGATTGCAAGAGCTGCAAATCCTGGTTTCACAATAGGGAAGGCTACGCTCCAGAAAGTACGAATCTCACCACATCCATCGATTTTAGCAGATTCGAGCAATTCTGTTGGAATGTTTTCACTGAACTGTTTCATGAGGAAGACCCCAAATGGCCATCCAATCAAAGGCAAGATAACTGCCCAAAGGGTGTCATGGATTCCCATGAAGTTGACGATACGTACCAATGGTACAAGGACAACTTGTTTTGGAAGAGCCATGGCAGCGATAAAGATAGCGAAGAGAATGCGTTGTCCATAGAAACGTTTCTTAGCCAATACATAACCTGCAAGTGAAGAGGTTGCACAGACTAATAACATAGTCACCAAAGAAATGAAAACCGAGTTCCACATCCATTGGATGGCTGGGTTTTGAACCATTAATTGTTCAAAGTTCTCCATTGTTGGAGCTTTGGGAACCATTGTGGTGGAATCATAATGGTATCTGGTTGTGATTTGAATGCACCTGTTAAGATCCAGTAGAATGGAAAGATAAACAGTACAGTCAATAAGAGCAAGAAGATGGTTGAAATAACAGTGAAGGCTGTTAAAGGTTTCTTTTGTGTAGATTGCATAGCTGTCTCCTTTCTATTAGTATTCTACGTCGTTTCCAAGTACTTTAAATTGAACAAAGCTGACGATAGCAATCATAACTGCCAAGAAGACACCGATTGTGTTGGCATAGCCATACTCAGTCAATTGGAAGGCTTTTTCATATAGGTAGTACATAAGGGTACTTGTTGAGTAGTTTGGACCACCGGAAGTCAAAAGCTGAATCAAAGCGAAACACTGGAATGAGTTGATGGTTGTGATGATTGCGATATAAAGAGTTGTTGGAAGAAGGCTTGGCCATTTAATCTTCCAGAAAACTTGCAATTCTGTAGCTCCATCAACACGAGCCGCTTCAACTAGAGAGTTGTCGATATTCCCCATTGCCGCGATGTAAAGGATGATTGGCTGGCCAACAGATGTTGTCAAAAGGATAATCATAATCGCCATCAAAGCCCAGTTTTTATCACCCAACCAAGAAATGTTCTGGCTGATGATGTGGCTTGACTTAAGCACAAAGTTCAAAATACCTGATAGAGGATCATAGATCCATTTCCATACAACCGTTACGGCAACACTACCAGTAACTACAGGTAGGAAGAATACGAAACGATAGAAGGATCTAGCAACTGCATTTTGTTGATAAGTCTGTGATGCTACAAAGAGCGAGAAGAGTACAACAACCGGTACAGAACCAATAACTAAGATTACAGTATTGATTAAAGACTTCATGAAAACTGGGTCTTTAAACATACGAATATAATTGTCTAAGCCTATAAACTCAAAGCTAGTCATCGAATAGTTAAAGAAACTAGTGATGAAGCCCATAATCATAGGAGCTAGGACAAAGATGGTAAAGAATAATAGAACTGGTGCTAAGAAAGCATAGGAAACAATAGTTTCCCTCATGCGGATTTTATTGACTTTCACAGTCGGCACCTCACTTTCAATAATTTTTTTGTTATCTGTTATCCGACAGGATTTAAAATCAAATGAAATTTTTTTCAAGAGAAGTTTATGTAAGAACTTCATTTTAATTTTGATCCAATCAGATTCTTACATTATCAAACAAAAGTCCCCCTTTTCGTACACCTCTATGCACAGGGAAAAGGGGGCTGTCATGTTCATTTAGGACTTATTATTTTGCTGCTTTTTTAATAGTTTCGTTTGCTTTTTCAGTGAAGGCTTTCAAAGCTGCTGCTGGTTCTTGGTCACCATTAGATACTGCTTGCAACATTGGGAACCATAGAGTTCTCATTTCAGCAAATCCGTCGATTGTGTTGTAGTATGGAGAGTAGTATTGAGTCCAACCACTGATAGTTTCCATACGTTTATCATCATAAAGTTTTCCAAATGAAGTACGAACTGGGAAGGCACCTGTACGAACTACGTCTTTAGGACCCCACTCTTTATCATCAGCGATGAATTGGATGAATTTCTTAGCAGCAGCAACTTTCTTTTCATCCTTGTTGTTAAATACTGCAAATCCGTTTACAAGGTATTCAAGAGCTGGTTTGCCAGAATCAGATGGGAATGGAACTTCTACCACTTCAACTTTACTTGCTTCCAAGAGTTTAGCTTGAATACCGTTTTGAGCTGGTGCCCAAAGGATTGTGTATGATGTTTGACCGTTTGCAAAGTTTTGGATGTCTGCTCCACCGTCAAATTGTGAACCGTTGTTCAACAAACCATCTTTGATCCAGCTAGTTGCTTTTTCAAGACCTTTGACGAACTTAGGATCATCAGTTGTGTATTTAGTAACTTCTTTGTCTGTTACAGAACCACCGTATAGGTTAGCGATGAAGGCACGTGTTCCTTGGTCTCCCCCTTGACCAGAACTGAACAATGAACCTGGAGTGTATCCTTTATCTTTAAGTGCTTTCAAGACTTTTTCAAAATCATCTGTTGTCCAACCTTCTTTAACAAGGTTAGCTACACCAGCATCTTCCAACATTTTCTTGTTCATAGCCATGTAGAATGGTGCAGAACTGATTGGATACATGTATGCTTTATCGCCGGCTTTACTTGCTTGAATGATGTTTTCATTGTTAACATCTTTAACAAATTCATCTGTAAAGAGGTCATTCAACTCAGCTAATTTACCATTTTTACCGTAATTAATGATACGACCTGGTGCATCGAAAAGTACATCTGGCGCAGTTCCAGCTTCAATAGCTGTCGTGATTTTTTCAGGTCCAGACTTGAAGTCGATTGTTTCTAGCTTAACTTTAATATCTGGATTTGCTTTTTCAAAAGCTTCGATGATAGATTTTTCATAAGTTCCAACACCGTCACCAGATTTTTCTTGAGTGAAGACTGGGAACGCCCACCAAGTGATTTCAGTTGTTGCTGCTGCATCACCTGATTTAGCAGCATCTTTTTTAGCGTCAGATTTGCCGCAAGCAGCAAGAGATAGAACCGCAGCACCTGCAAGTACTGTACAAGCTAATTTTCTAAATTTCATGTGTATTCTCCTAAATATTATTTATCGTATCCAAATTGGATAATGAGCAATGTAGTTCTTGTATACGTTTTCATTTATTTCTACGAATTCACCACTCTCCTCATTTTTAAATGATTGTGTTACTTAAGACCCGAAACAAAACGCTCCGTAATCTCTTTTGGTCTAGTAATAGCGCCACCTACAACGATGCCTCGTACTCCGAAACCGTGGATTTTCTTGGCTTGTTCTGGTGTGTGAATCTTTCCTTCTGCGATAACGTCTACACCTGCATCACAGAGTTTTTTAATAAGTTCAAAATCTGGACCATCAACTTTTGGACTGTAGGATGTATAGCCTGACAAGGTTGTTCCGACAAAGTCAATGCCTGCCTCAACAGCTGTTAACCCCTCTTCAAAGGTACTGATATCAGCCATCAAGAGTTGATCTGGATATTTCTCCTTCACTTGACGGATAAAATCTTGAATATCCAAACCATCATAACGTTCTCGCTTGGTGCAATCAAGAGCAATGACTTCAATATCAAGAGCTGCTAGTTCATCAACCTCCCTCATAGTGGCTGTGATAAAGGGCTCTTGTGGTGGATAGTCACGCTTAATGATTCCAATTATTGGAAGTTTTGTAACTTCCTTAATTTCCTTGATATCTCGAACACTATTTGCTCGAATACCTACTGCGCCTCCTTGCTCAGCCGCTTTGACTAGCAAGGGAATGACCCCTCCCGCTTCTGTATAAAGCGGTTCGTGAGGAAGTGCCTGACAAGAAACGATGATTCCGTCTTTAATCTGTTCAATCAAAGCTTCTTTACTGATTTGTGGCATCCACTTTCCTCCTTTTCTTTTTTCTTATGAGCCTATTATATACCATTTTTAAAACGCTTTCAATATTTTGTAATAGAATAGGTTGAAGTTTCAAAACAATTTTATAGAACAGCTTAAGCTGAAAGTAGTTTCAGAGCATTTTTTATTCCTCTGTTCATAAAAACTAGACTGTATATAATTATAATACAAGGTCCATCTAACTAAAGAAGTCGTAACTAAACTAGGGTTACGACTTCTTGTTTACCAATAGAAAATTCTCATTATACAACTTTCAATTGGGATCTATTTTAATTTTCTTCTTTCTTACCAATGGTGAACATACCAAGAAGCATTCCTACAAGTCCTAGAGTTGCTAGAGTTGCTGTATCTTCACTTCCTGTTTCTGGCAGTGCCTGTTGACTAGCTGCTGGTGCTTGGTAAGTCTTACCTTGTGACATTGCAAGTGACACAAGAGATTGCTCACCTTTGTAATCTAGAATTTCATGGATAGCTGCTTCAGTGGCATTCACTCCACCTTCAAAAGCCGGTACTTCTGAACTTGCTGCTTCAGCGGCATTCACTCCACCTTCAAAGGCTGGTACTTCATGAATTGCGCCAGAGTCGCCATTTACGCTACCTTCAAAAGCTGGCACTTCATGGACTGCACCAGAGTCGCCATTTACGCTACCTTCAAAAGCTGGCACTTCATGGACTGCACCAGAGTCGCCATTTACGCCACCTTCAAAAGCTGGCACTTCATGAATTGCACCAGAGTCGCCATTTACGCCACCTGTAAATTCTGGGACTTCGTGAATTCCTCCGGATTCACCATTTACGCCACCTTCAAAGGCTGGGACTTCGTGAATTGCGCCAGAGTCGCCATTTACGCCACCTTCAAAAGCTGGGACTTCATGGACTGCACCAGAGTCGCCATTTACGCTACCTTCAAAGGCTGGGACTTCATGGACTGCACCAGAGTCGCCATTTACGCCACCTTCAAAAGCTGGGACTTCATGGACTGCGCTCTCGCCTTTAGCATTCTCTTCAACGGTCAATTCCGGAACTTCATGAATTGCTCCCTCTGCACCATTTACGCCACCTGTAAATTCTGGGACTTCGTGAATTCCTCCGGATTCACCATTTACGCCACCCTCGAATTCTGGTACTTCATGCACTGCTGCTTCGCTACCATTTACTGATCCAGGAATACCTGCTCCTTCAAGATTAACTGGAAGGTTGTGCATACTCTCAATTACTCCAGAAGCAAGTCCAGTTATTTCTTGACCAATATCTGACTTGTCCATTGTAAATAGCAAAGTCTTAGTATCATACTGGGTCATGAAGTTTACTTTTTTACCATTTGCCAACTGAAGTGTTGGTACTTTGTTAACCAAAACTTCTGAATCAAATTCTACTGCAAGAATTCCTGGCCATTTTTCAATAACATTTTTAACTTTGGCTTCTTTAGGAGAAATTCTTTCCTTCGTTAAGAAATCCCAGTTGAATTTCTTGAAGGATAGAGTATAAGGATTGCCACCAGCTTCATGATGTTCGTACAAGAGACCAAATTCTTTTGGCCCTATCTGTTGAAGTGAGTTATAGGCATACTCCCCTTCTTGAATCAAATGATGGTGCAGCCAAGTCAACTCGCCATCTTCTTCTACACGAGCCACTCGAATGTAACCATTCTTACGACCTGGTCCATTAGCATTTGCTAGAAGGATATACTCCTTACCATCTTGAACCGTATGAGTCGCCGCCATTTGAACATAAACATCGGGTACATCATAGCGTGCTACATAGTTGTCCCATGTAATACCACCATCATTACTTGTCGCAACTTGCAAATCACCTGTCAAACCACGCATAAAGAGTTTCAACTGACCATTGTTCAGCTGAACAACTGAAGCCTCCGTATTTTGAGCATAGTAATTGTTCATGTTGCTTGAATCAACTACTGTGCCATCATAAAGTGTACGGTTATCATTGACACCGCCACCCATATGCCAAGTCTTACCATGGTCATCTGAGTAGATGATACGAGATGATTGAGAACCATTAAGGTGGTTTGTTCTATTCGTCGTATAGACAGGAATGACAATCCGACCTTTATGAGGTCCATTCTGGAGGGTAATTCCCACTCCAGGTCCCACACCTAAGAATTTCATCCAATCAGCTTTGACCATTGGGGTAATATCTTGTGGCGCAGACCAAGTCTTACCATCATCATCACTGTAAGACATCCATAGGTAGCTGTCTTTAGCAATTCTAAATGGAGAAGTTTTATTGCTTGTAAAATAGATATTTCCTAGCAGTTGCTCACCCTGATAAAGATCACCTTTATCGCTATAAGCCGGCTTGACTGGATTTACAACAACACGGTAATCCGTTGCCTGACCTTCTGGTGTGTAGACAACACCATTTTCACGAATAGTATAGGCACCATTTTCTCCTTCACGATAGAGAATTTGGTAGGTTTTCCCATCAATTTCTTTATAAGCTTCCTCTTTTTCAGCTGACATCCCAAAGATACCTTTCCTTCTGGGAACATATCATAGACTGAAAAGATTCGTTTGGTTTCAGTATCTTGGGCTAAAACCATATCGATATTTACTGGTGAACCAACAGATGGATCAGTAGCTTTTGGATTGTCGCGTAGATTCGTAAGTGTGATACGATCTCCCCATGTTTGACCCTGATCTTCACTTCGTTTGACGACCATACCGATATCTCCCCAGTCATAGTGGTGCAATCGACGTTCGTCAGCTCCAGCAATCAGAGTGCCCTTGTCAGTCTTAAGGAGGGCTGGAATACGATAGCTATTAATACCATCTGGATTTGACTGCCCATTTTTACCAGCTTCAAAGACATCCTTTTTATCTGTTATCTCAGCTCCTTCTGGAAGCTTTTTCTCTAATTCGGATCTTTCAAAGAGGTAGCTACGATTTTGAACCTCTTCTGGACTCAAGGCACGATCGTAAACAGTTAGATTACGAACTTGTAAGCCTGCCCCCCAAACCATACTTCCTGCACGATTTGTGGAACCAATTTGTGCATGAGTCACATCAGGCATATCTTTGATAAACTTACTAGACTTGAGACTTGTACGAGATAAAACACCGTTAACATACAGACGAACTCGTCCATTAGGAAAGTCTGTAGTCGGTTTTTCAACTGTAAAGGTTACTGAGTTCCACTGACCTGGTTTGACTGTTAATGGTGCATCTGTGTATCTATCATAAAATTGGTCACCGTTTTGATCGCGGCCCTCAATCAAGGCAACATTGTTGTAAACAGCCATGGTGAAATATTCATTTCGAACCGTATCACTCGACACTGAGAACAGGTTGTAAAATGCTGGTGCAGATGCATCTGGCTTGAACTCCATATGAACGGTTGCGTTTTGAAGTTCTTTTAGCTTATTCAACTCACCAGTCAAGTCAATTCTATTGCCATTTGAAGTATCTGTCTCTACATCTTCTTTTTCAAGAACAGTATTGGCGTTCTCTAATTCTCTAGCATAATAGTCACGTGGAAGCGAAGCTGGATCTTTTTCCGTTTCTCTAGTTGCTTCTGCCGTTTCTGCTGTTGCAGTTGTCTCTGTTCCAGTATGTGCTTCTGTAGATGTATGTGTAACTGTATCTACCCCATTAGACTCCGTAACATTCTTTTCGATATCTGCGACTTTTTCAGTTTGACCCTTGTCTACTCCAAGCTCAGTAGTCTCATTACTGGTAGCTGTTGATTCTTGAGCTAATACTGGTGACGCACCGAAAACAACTGCTCCAATCAGAACCGAAGCTGTCCCAACTGCAAATTTACGAATTCCATATCGTTGTTTTTTTTCAAAATGACTATGTTTCATTTCTTTTCCTTTCACCTCGAAAATAAAGCGCTTTCTTTTTTGCTTAAAATTTTTAGTCCTTCTAACTAAATTTCAAAAATAAATCTATTTGACAAATGAGTCTCCTCATTTTTTCATGCTTTCCCTCGCTGTAACGAGCATTAATCTCTTTTCATTACTTAGTTAAAGAGATATTTTGCTTCTCCTTTCATTTTTATCCCACCTTCATTATATAATAAAATTTCACATTTTTAGATAGATTAATATATAACAGATTTTACTTTCAAGAACGTGAGCTGAGTTTTATTTTTTTGAAACTACTTTCTGATTTTTGGAGTAAATTCCTCACTTTGATCAGACTACGCTCGAGGGGCATCTTTTACTAAGCGATTTTTTCAATAGATCTAGCCTTAAACTTCTTCCTCCACTCTTTTAATACCCAAATAAAAAGCCGTAACCAGTCCTAGTTACGGCTCCTTCTTATCAACATTAAATTTCTCGATGAAATTCTTCGATTTTAGCTATTTTATTAATCTTCTTTTTTCTTGCCAACAGCAAACATGGATAGGAGTAAGCCTATAAGTCCTACAGATGCAAGAGGACTTACATCTTCACTTCCTGTTTCAGGCAATTTGTCTCCCATTACGTCAACAGATGGTGCTTTGTATGTTCTATCATTTGATGGAGATAAAGCTAGTGGATTCTCTGTTATACTTGCTGGAAGCTTCGCTTGATGTAATTCTTCACGGATAGTTGCATCCGATCCATTCACACCTCCTGCAAATTCTGGTACTTCATGAACAGAACCTGAGTCTCCATTCACACCACCTTCATATTCTGATGCTGCATGAACAGAACCACTTGCGCCATTCACACTACCTGCAAATTCTGATGCTGCATGAACAGAACCTGAGTCTCCATTCACACCTCCTTGATATTCTGGAACTTCATGAACAGAACCTGAGTCTCCATTCACACCTCCTTCATATTCTGGAACTTCATGAACAGAACCTGTTTCTCCATTCACACCTCCTTCATATTCTGGAACTTCATGAACAGAACCTGAGTCTCCATTCACACCTCCTTCATATTCTGGAACTTCATGAACGGAACCTGAGTCTCCATTCACACCTCCTTCATATTCTGGAACTTCATGAACGGAACCTGAGTCTCCATTCACACCTCCTTCATATTCTGGAACTTCATGAACAGAACCTGTTTCTCCATTCACACCTCCTTCATATTCTGGAACTTCATGAACAGAACCTGAGTCTCCATTCACACCTCCTTCATATCCTGGTGCGTCATGAACGGAACCTGTTTCTCCATTCACGCCACCTTCATATTCTGGTGCTTCGTGTACTGAACCACCTTCGCCATTCACGCCACCTTCATATTCTGGTGCTTCGTGTACTGAACCACCTTCTCCATTCACGCCACCTTCATATCCTGGTGCGTCATGAACGGAACCTGTTTCTCCATTCACGCCACCTTCATATTCTGGAACTTCATGGACTGAACCTGTTTCTCCATTCACGCCACCTTCATATTCTGGAACTTCATGGACTGCAGGGTCACCTTTTGAGCTTTCTTCAACAGATAATTCTGGGACGTCATGAACTGCACCTTCGTCACCATTCACGCCACCTGTAAATTCTGGTGCTTCGTGAACCGATCCGGATTCACCATTCACGCCACCCTCATATTCTAGATCTTTATGAACGGAACCTTCTTCACCGTTTACACCACCTGTAAATTCTGGAACTTCATTGATAGCAATTTCGTTGCCATTAGTTCCCCCTGGAATCCCAGCTCCTTCAAGTTTCACTGGTAAGTTATGCATACTTTCAATAGCACCTGCTACAATTTCAGTGATTTCTTGACCGATGTCTTCTTTTCTTACAGCAAATAATAGAGTTTTCGTATCATACTGAGTTAAGAATGGAACCAAATTACCATTAGCTAATTTCAAAACTGGGGCCTGATTGACTAAGACTTCAGAATCAAATTCTAAAGCAATAATGTTTTTGCCCATTTCAACTGCATTTTTCACTTTTGCTTCCGTTGGAGAGATCATATCCTTACTTAAGAAATCCCAGTTGAATTTCTTATAAGACAAGGTGTATTCATTTTGAGTGGCAGTCGCATGCTCATAAAGCAAGCCAAATTCGCCATTTCCAAGATCTTGCAATGAGTTATAAGCAAATTTGCCACTTTGAATTGGATTGTGCTTGAGCCAAGTTAGGTCTCCATTAGCTTCCACACGTGCCAAGTGTACCAAACCATTGTAACGTCCTGGCCCACCTGCATTACTGAGGATGATATATTCCTTACCATCGTGCACCGTATGAATGGCAGACATTTGAACGTAGACGTCTTTGACATCTGAATAGCGTTTTACATCTTTTTCCCAAGTCGCTCCACCATCTTTACTTGTCGCTACTTGAAGATCACCTGTCAATCCACGCATGAAGAGTTTGAGATCTCCATTATTCAACTGCACAACAGTTGACTCAGTATTTTGAGCACCTGGATTATTCATAGTTGAAGAGTGAATTGTTTGGTTGCCTACTGGGCGGTTATCATTGACAGCTTCACCAGCGTGCCAAGTTTCACCATGGTCATCTGAGTAAATGACGCGTGAAGACTGAGAACCACTTAGGTAGGATACGTTATTTGTTGTGTAGGCTGGGATAACCAGACGCCCTTTATGAGGTCCTGAATGCAAGGCAATACCTGTACCAGGTCCAGTACCTAAGAAGTGCATCCAGTCCTTACGAATGCCGTATGTAATATCTTTAGGTGCAGACCAAGTTTTTCCATCGTCATCACTATAAGACATCCAGAGATAATTAGTGTTTGAAACTCTAAAGATGTTCTTGTCGCTGTAATCAAAGTAGACATTACCGATTAGTTCCTCACCCTTGTAAAGGTCACCCTTATCACTATAGGCTGGTTTCTTAGGATCAACTACAACACGGTATTCTGTCTTTCTATTTTCAGGGTCAAAAACTTCGCCATTTTCACGAATTGTATAACGTGCTGCATCACCTTGTTTGTACAAGACTTGGTATACCTTATCACCAATTTTCTCATAAGCTTGTGGCGCTTTTCCTGGCAAATCTCTAACAGCTTCGCCTTCTACGAACATATCATAGATGGCAAAGATTCGCTTCGTCTTTGGATCTTGGACTAGGGCCATGTCAATGTTGACTGGTGAGCCTGCATGACCTCTCTTAGCCTTCTCATTGTCACGAGGATTTGAGATGACGATTCTATCTCCCCAAGTTTTACCCTTATCATCACTACGACGAACGACCATACCGATATCACCCCAGTCAGAGTGATGCAAACGTCTCTCGTCTGCTCCAGCAATTAAGGTTCCCTTATCCGTTTTAAGTAGGGCTGGAATACGGTAGCTTGCGATACCATCTTTATTTGGCTTGCGGTTCTCACCACCTTCAAAAACGTCCAGTTTATCCGTAACTTTTGCTCCTTCAGGAAGTTTCTTCTCCAACTCTCCTCTTTCAAAAAGTTGGCTACGTTTTTTAACTTCTTCTGGAGAAAGGGCACGATCATAAACAGTTAGATTACGGACTTTAAGATTAGCGCCCCAATGGTTTTTGCCTTTACGTTTCAATGTACCAATTTGCATACGATTGACATCTGGCATGTCTTGGATGAAACGACCAGACTGAGGACTTGTTCGAGACAAGACACCATTTACATAGACGCGAACTTGACCATTTGGTTGGTCTGCATTTGGTCTTTCAACTGTAAAGGTTACAGAGTTCCACTCACCTGGCTTAATCTTCAAAGGAGCAGTTTTATAATCACCATAGAAATGTTTTCCATTGGCATCACGACCTTCAACGATAGCTGTGTTATTAAGGATTGCCATGGTGAAGTATTCATCTACTTTGGTATCACTTGAAACTGAGAAAAGACTGTATAAATTTGGTGCAGATGCATCTGGTTTGAACTCCATATGAATAGTCGCATTCTGAAGTTTTTTAACCTTGTCCAGCTCGTCTTTCATGTCAACTATTTGACCGTTTGAAGGATTGGTTTCAACATCTTCCTTCTCTAGAACAGTATTTACATTTTCCAACTCTCTTGCATAAAAGTCACGAGGAATGTTTCCAACTTCTTCGTCTCCACTCTCTGTAGCTGGAGTTTCGTTTGATGCTTCTGTTTCTGTTGGTTTTTCAGACCCTGGGTTTGCTTTCAGCTCTTCACGGTTTACTTCAGTTCCATTATTATTCTCTGTTCCTACTTTATCTACAAGTTCCTTGTCTACATTAGTAAGAGCTCCTGCTTCTGCCTCCTTGTTTGCTGTTGTGGCTTCTTGTGCCAAGACTGGGGCAGCACCAAAAATAACTGCTCCAATCACTACTGAAGCTGCTCCAACTGTAAATTTTCGAATTCCATATCGTTGTTTTCGATCAAAATGTCTCTGATTCATATATTCCCTTTCTTATTAAAAAAATAAAGCGCTTTCTTTTTTTGGAAAAAATTTTAATCCTAAATACTTAGGGCAAAAAAAGAAACTGTATTATTGAATGGGAGTCCCACTCTTTTTTAATTTAAACTACTCTTGCAACTTAAAAACTAAACTAGCTCCAAGTTTTTTTCTCCTTTCAAATTTATTATTATGTTTATTATATAATAAATATTACAAATTATAGATATACTAGTGTATAATAGATTTTACTTTCAAATATAGTTAGAAGAATCAAACTTTATGAAACTACTTTCATCCTGTATAAAAAATCCTGGACTTCATGAGAAGTCTCAGGAAATTTTATTGAACAAGGTAGGTAAATGGAATCTCACTCCCACACAACCAATTATAGACTTGGTCATTAACATGGACATTCATGGCCTCATGAGCGTACTCTGGCATGATACGATAGCTCTTTTCACAGGTCAAACGATTGTAGATAGCAAATTGGGTAATTGGATAACAAACATCATCATCAAGTCCTGTAATCATTCGAACAGGTCCTTTAATACGATGAGCAAAGTTTTTCACATCGATGTAACCCAGAGTTTCCATGATTTGATCTTCTGTTTCATGGAAGGGATCGTGAAACTTAAAATAGCGGAAAAGTTCATCATAGGCTTCACTAGTATTACCAATCTCAATGACTCGTCTGAAGTCTGATAAGAATGGATAAATAGCAACTGTACGCTTGATGCGAGGGTTGAGACCAGCAGCAACCAAAGCCAAGGCTCCTCCTTGAGAAGCACCGTAACTTGCCAACTGTTCTTCATCAACTTGTGGAAGACTGGCCACAATTTCAACTAGCTGATAAATATCCAGATAGACATCCTTGAAAAAGAGTTGATCTTTTCCTTCTACTGCTCCACGGATAATTTGACCCTTGACTGTATTCCCTAGCGGAGATCGTAAGCCATCTTGAGAATAGCCAGATTGACCTCGCACATCCATGGTCACGACACCGTAGCCAGCTACCGTAAAGGCGAGCATATCAGTCCAGTCCCAACCACGACCCATATAACCATGGAAGTGGAAAATGACAGGAACTTTCTTCTCTAGTTTTGGCAATACGACACGGGCATAAACTTGTCCATCACGAGTCCCTTTAAAGGTCAATTCATAGCAATGAACATTTGGAATATGAAAATTACGTTCTTCTAACTGGTAAGCCGGTAGAGTAGACAATTTTGCTAGCTCTCCATCCCAAAATGCATCAAACTCTTGAGGGACTTCATCACGTCCTTTATAAGTTTTCATTTCTTCTAGTAATGCTGGATTTCTCATAGAATCCTCCTTCTTGCAAGCGTTATCATAACTGTATCATATCTGGAAATTCATTGCAAGAAAGACCTTAAAACAGAAAGTGTATTTAAGCTCTCTAGCTAATCAAGTTTAGTTTAAAGTAGTTTCAAGGGATTTTCTCTAGGAGACCTCATCTACCTAGGATTTGACAAATGAAATCATTCTAATACGAAAAAAGAGAGCAATTCCTTGCTCTCACTATTTATTCTCTTTGTTTACATAGTGTCTTTGACAGCAACTGCCACCATTTTAGCCTTTGCTCTCACCTTGCCAGCAACTGTCATTTCCATGTTAACGATTGCTTTTCTAGCTCCCAATTCCTCAAGTGTAGAGGTAACAATGATTTCATCATCGATTGGAGTCGGACTTAGATAATCAACTTCTAAATGGGCAGTAATAAAACGTCCAATCACAGTTTCTGGTGTTAAATTCAAGCCTTTTTCATGATGTGAAAACCATGCTGCCGAAGCAGTCCCGTGACAATCAAAGATAACTGCAATCATACCACCAAACAAATTAGCAGGTACTCCACCAGTGTACTGAGGATCCACCTTGATACGACTGATACAGCTTGTCCCCTCAACACTTGGATAAGTTTTTAAATGCATGCCCAAATCATTTTTAGGACCGCACCCCCAGCAATGTTGAAATCTTTCGCCATAAGTATCTTGAACCGCAATAGCTCTTGTTTCTATAGTCATGTGAACTCCTTTCAGAAGTAAATTGATGTGTTTTGATAATTATAACAACCTTATTAGCATTAGTAAATAGACTGGACCAATAATTCTATTAATCCCTAGTCTAAGTTTATATTATAGACAGAAAAAGAGCCTTGCAGCTCTTTTCTTAATATTTAGGAGAAGGTTGTGGTTCTGTTTGAAATATTTTCTGATAGTTTACTTTAATTGTCATCGGACATTCCTCATTTCTTTTTGGTAACTCTACTATAAGCGATAATCCTAAAAGCTTACTTAACATTTTCTTAGAGAAAACTTAATCCAAATATTCTTTCTTCTGGAGATTGAGGGCAACTATATGCCATTCTGGATCCTCTTGCCAGTTTGGTAGCGAACTGATATAGCTGGCAACCTTTCTAGCTTCTTCTAAAATAGGGAAATCTTCGATAATATCTGCCACCTGAAACTCTGGTAGCCCTGATTGTCTGGTCCCGAAGATCTCTCCAGATCCACGCATTTTTAAATCTTCTTCTGCTAGAACAAACCCATTGGTCGTTTCCGTCATAATCCGCATCCGGTCTTTCCCAGAGTCGGTCTTGGGATTAGCGACAAGAATCGCATAGGACTGTTTATCCCCTCGACCTACACGACCTCTAAGCTGGTGGAGCTGACTGAGGCCAAAACGGTCGGCATCCATGATAACCATGACCGTTGCATTGGGAACATTGACCCCAACCTCGATAACGGTTGTAGAGACTAAGATATCCGTTTTTCTTTCTTTGAAATCCTGCATAATCTGGTCTTTTTCATCACTCTTCATCTTCCCATGTAAGAGGGATACTTCTGCTTTTCCTGTAAAATGAGCCGTCAATTCTTCTGACAAGGCAATGGCATTTTTAAGGTCCAGGGCTTCTGATTCTTCAATCAAAGGGGAAATGACGTAGGCTTGGGAACCTTTTTGTATTTCTTCCTCGAGCCAGGTTAGGACTTGAGGCAGTTGTTCATGCTTGATCCAGCGAGTGATGATAGGTTTTCGCCCAGCTGGCATCTGGTCGATAATCGAAACATCCATATCCCCAAAGGCTGTGATGGCTAAGGTTCTTGGAATAGGAGTTGCTGTCATCATGAGGACATCAGGATTGTCTCCTTTCTCTCTCAGAATTCGTCTCTGTCCTACACCAAAACGGTGTTGCTCATCAATAATAATCAAGCCAAGGCGAGCATAATCCACCCCCTCTTGAATCAGGGCATGGGTCCCGATAATAAAATCTGCATCGCCTTTAGCAATAGTCTCCAAGACCTCACGCCTTTTTGCAACTTTCAAGGAACCTGTCAAAAGCTCGATTTTTAACTCCGGAAAGAGCCCCTGTAAACTCTCAAAATGCTGCTCTGCAAGAATCTCTGTCGGAACCATGAGGGCAGCCTGGTAACCAGCCGTTACAGCAGCATACATAGCAAGACCTGCAACCACTGTCTTCCCGCTACCGACATCCCCTTGTAAGAGTCGATTCATGTGATGGCCCGACTTCATATCTATTAGAATTTCTTGCAGGCTTTTTTCTTGGGCTTGGGTCAAGGCAAAAGGAAGAGTCTCCTTGACCTTAGTCAACTCATCTTCTGACCAGTTCAAGACCAGACCACTTCCATGAACCTTATTTTCAGACTTGAGAGTCTGTAATTGCATTTGGAAATAAAAGAGTTCTTCAAACTTGATCCTACGAAGGGCCTGCTTATACTCTGCTAATTCCTTAGGAAAATGCATGGCACGCACAGCCTCACAACGAGACATGAGTTTGTACTTATCTAGTAGACTTTGGGGAAGATTTTCTTCTAGCAAGAGATCCAAGCCCTGATCAAAGGCTGTCTTGATAACCTTAACAAGACCAGCTTGACTAACCCCTTGGGCCAATCGATAAACAGGTTGGAGGTCATCTTCTACTTGGGCTAAAACCTTCATACCTGTCAGACTAGCTTTGGCACGGTCCCACTTGCCAAAGACGGCAAGAGTTACCCCTAACTCAATCTTATCTGCCAGATAGGGCTGGTTAAAGAAATTAACCGCAAAAACAACTTCTCCCTGCTTAAGACTAAAGCGAAGACGATTGCGCTTGAAACCATAATACTGGACACTGGCAGGTGTCACAACTTGGCCAGACAGAACAGCCTTTTCTCCATCTTCTAGTTCTAGCACCTGCTTGGTCTTAAAATCTTCATAACGGAAAGGAAAGTAGAGCAAGAGATCTTGCAGATTTTCAATTCCTAGTTTGGCATATTTCTCTGCTGATTTAGGTCCCACGCCTGGCAAGACATGCAAGGGTTGGTGTAAATTCATGCTACACTCCTTTCCTTCTGTTTTTTAATAATATTCTCTCGGAACTCGATCACTGAGGAGACAAACTACCTCATAATTGATGGTTCCACGGTAAACCGCTACATCTGTTGCAGTAATCTCCTTGTCCCCGTTTGAGCCAATCAAGGTTACCTTGGTACCCAATGGATAAAGCTTAGGCAAACGAATGGTAATTTGATCCATAGAAACTCGCCCTACAATGGGACACAATTGGCCATCCACCAGAACTGAGAAATTCTGCATATCTCGTGTCCAACCATCTGCGTAACCGATTGGCAGAGTTGCAATTACTTCTTCGCTATCTGATTGGTAGGTAGCACCATATCCTACACAAGAACCAGTAGGAACTGTCTTGACATGGACTATAGCCGACTCTAAAGTCAAGACAGGTGTCAAATCATAAGGCAAGTCCAGAACTTGACCACTAGGATTAAGCCCATACATGGCATCTCCCATACGGACTGCATTGAAAACAGTCTCTGCATGCCAAAGAGTTGTTGCGGAGTTGCTGGCATGTACCAATTCTGGTACTTCCTTCATGCCTGCAAGAATGTCTTTAAAACGCTCCAACTGGATATTAAAGTAGGTATCTGACTCCTCGTCTGCAGTTGCAAAGTGAGTGAAAATTCCCTCGACACAAGCACCATGTTTTTTCAACAAGATTTGAGCTTCCTCAACCTGGCTTACCTCTCTAAAGCCAATCCGTCCCATACCTGAATCAATCTTGAGATGAACGGTCAAACCAGCTAGCTCAGCCTGATGACTTACTAAACTTTGAACCCACTCTAAGCCTGCAACTGTCAAAGCAATATCAAATTCTCGAGCCAGTTCAACGGACGCTAGCTCCGATACACCCAGAATGAGAATTTTTTTATCAATGCCTGCTTGACGAAGTTCAATAGCTTCATCAATATTTGAAACACAAAAACCATCTACATCATCCTGGATAGCAGTTGCAACAGCTACAGCTCCATGTCCATAGGCATTGGCTTTCACTACCGCCCATTTAAGAGTATTTTGGGTAATGTGTGCTCCCATTTGTTGAATATTATAGCGGATTGCTCCTAGATTAATGAGAGCCTTGGTCGGTCTATGTGGACTAGATTTCATGATTTTCCTCCAAAATGACACTAGCTGTTACAAACTGATCTGTATGACTAATCGACAGCCAAACCTTTCCTGAAAAAGGAGACTTATTAAAGTATGGGGCACCTTTCTCGTTATTCAAAACTTCTAAATCTTGAAAACTAAGTTTACCGATACCAGTTCCAAGAGCCTTAGCAAAAGCTTCCTTAGCTGACCAGCGCCCCGCTAAAAATTCAATTTGTTTACGACCTTTAAGACTATTAAATCGTTCCATTTCACTGGCAGTCAAAACTCGTTTGACAAAATCGTCATGCCGTTCAACTGCTCCTGCTATCGAAGCCAATTCTTCGATATCGATTCCGTGTCCAACTATCATTCTCATCAAAAGGAGTTGAGATTCCCCCAACTCCATCCTTTTCATTTATTTTGTTAAAGTAGTATAAATTTCTTCTACCAGGGCTACTGTATTTTCCCAACCTAGACAAGGATCGGTAATCGAGCAACCAAAGATTTCTGGTTGATTTTGGCGACCATCAGCTAGATAAGACTCAATCATAAAGCCTCGGACCGTTTTCTTAATCTTTTCATTCCAGTCACGATTCTGTAAGGTATGACGGACAATTCGAATTTGCTCCATATATTGCTTACCTGAATTGTCATGATTGGTATCGATTATGATAAAGGGATTTTCAAGGCCCATAGTCTCATAGCGACTGATGGCATCTAAAAGCGTTTCATAGTAGAAGTTAGGCTCATTTTTGCCGTATTCATTCATAGCACCACGAAGGATGACGTGGGCCAAAGGATTTCCTGAAGTCTCTACTTCTTGGCCATGGTAGAGGAAGGTTTGCTTGTTTTGTGCAGCATAGATGGCATTAAACATAACGCCGAGATTACCAGATGTCGGATTCTTCATTCCTACAGGTGCATCAATCCCTGATGCTACAAATCGGTGCTCCTGGTCCTCTACTGATCGAGCACCTACCGCATGGTAGCTGACCAAATCATCAACCAAAACTAGATTTGATGGATAGAGCATTTCATCTGCCGTGGTCAAACCTGTCTCTGTGATTACGCGGTAATGGAGCTGACGAACAGCCTGCAAACCATTGATAAGACTTGGAGCTTCATTTGTATTTGGTTGATGAATCAAGCCCTTGTAACCATCTCCATTGGTACGGGGCTTGGCCGTGTAGACCCGCATGACAATAAAGATTTGTCGGCTACTTTTTTCTGCAAGTCGGCTAATCGACGAGCATACTCCAATACTGCTTCTTCATTATCTGAAGAACACGGACCCATCACTAAAAGGATCCGATCGTCCTCACCTGAGATGATAGACGCCAATTCTTTATCACGCGCTTCTTTATAACGCAAGACTTCAGGTGACAACTGGGTCTCAGCCTTAATGGCCTCAATATCTATTTCTTGGCCTTTTTCGATAAATGCCATTTTATTCTCCTAGCGTTTGGTAGATTTCACGGACAAGCGCTTCTGTATTATCCCAGCCTAGACATGGGTCTGTGATAGACTTACCAAAAACCTCAGGTGCATTTTGACGTCCATCTTCTAGATAAGACTCAATCATGAATCCACGAACATATTTTTTAATTTTTTCATTCCAGTCACGGTTAATTAAGGTCTGACGAACGATACGGATTTGCTCCATGTATTGCTTGCTTGAGTTGTCATGGTTGGTATCAATGATAATAAAAGGATTCTCCAAACCCATTTCTTCATAGCGAGCAATGGTTTCTAGCAGATTGTCATAATAGTAGTTAGGGATGTTTTTCCCATATTCATTTAGGGCTCCACGCAAAATAGCATGAGCGAGTGGATTGCCACTTGTCTCCACTTCTTTCCCTAGGAAAAGGAAACTTTGCTTATTTTGTGCCGCGTAAATCCCATTAAACATGACATTGAGATTGCCAGATGTTGGATTTTTAAATCCAGTTGAAAAATCTGCTCCACTAGCTACAAAACGGTGTTGCTGGTCTTCGACAGAACGAGCCCCAACTGCCATGTAGGAAATTAGATCATCTACCAAGGGAAGATTTTCTGGATAGAGCATCTCATCAGCAGTTGTCATACCAGTCTCCGTAATGACACGATAGTGCAGTTGACGAACTGCCTTGATACCATTAATTAAACTAGGGGCTTCTTTGGCATTTGGCTGATGAATCAAACCCTTATAACCGTCACCATTAGTACGAGGTTTAGCTGTATAGACTCGCATAACCATAAAGATACGATCTTTGACTTCTTCTTGTAAGGCTGATAAGCGCTTGGCGTACTCGAGGACTGCCTCTTCATTATCTGATGAACATGGTCCAATCACTAATAATAAACGCTGATCTTCCCCACGAATGATAGCTTCTAACTCTCGGTCTCGTTGTGTTTTATTTAAAAGTGCCTCTCCATCTAATCTAGACAAACTACGAACTTCTTCGATATTAATTTTAGGACTTCTTGCTGTAAATACCATGAGTCGTCTCCTTATAAAGTAAACGGACGCCAAGTGAAAATTCACTTTTCACTAGGCATCCGCCTGAAAGTATTCAGTCTTAATGTCTTTTAGCATGACAATTTTTAAACTTCTTACCTGAACCACATGGGCATAAGTCATTGCGCTTCACCTGGCTCAAGTCCAAATCTTCTGGAAGATTAGCTTGCTGAGCAGCGATGTTACGAGTTGCTGTTGTAGTGATATGACGCTCCGTTTGAGGGCGTTCTTGTTCATGAATCTGAGCTTTCATCATCAAACGAGTCACATCAAATTCAATAGAACCAATCATATCATTGAACATACGGAAACCTTCTGCCTGATACTCTACGACTGGATTGTTCTGGGCATATCCACGTAACCCAACAGCATTACGCAGCTGGTCTAAGCATCGATATGGTCTGTCCATTTGTTGTCAACTACACGTAGAATCAATACTTTTTGGAATTCCTTAACAGCCTCTTCATCACGAAGTTTTGCAACCTGGTTATTGTAAACAACCAAAGCTCGTTGGAAGAGTTCTTCTTTGATAGCTTTATCTGACAAGCCTGACAAGTCTTCAAGAGAGATAGAGTCCTCAGGAAGTAAATTGTATTTAGCAAAGTTCAATATAGCTTCTAGTTTTTCATTTTGTTTAGAACGAGCATGATTGTCTACTACACGATTAATAGTGCGTTTAATCATGGCATGAATCTCAGGAGCAAGATCTCGATCGGCTGTAATAACATCATAACGTTGAGCATAAATAATCTCACGTTGCTCACGCATAACATCATCATATTGAAGGACTTGTTTACGTGTATCATAGTTGTTTCCTTCAACACGTTTTTGAGCCGCTTCCACTTGACGAGTCAACATACGAGATTCAATAGCTTCGTCAGACATGTTGAAGCGTTCAAAGACAGTTTTCAAACGTTCTGAACCAAAGCGTTTCATCAAATCATCTTCAAGAGAGAGAGGTAGAATTGAGATTCACCTGGGTCTCCTTGACGTCCCGAACGCCCGCGGAGCTGGTTATCGATACGACGACTCTCATGACGTTCTGTACCGATGACACAAAGTCCACCAAGTTCACGAACCCCTTCACCAAGCTTAATATCAGTACCACGACCTGCCATGTTGGTTGCGATAGTAACTGCACCACGTTGACCAGCATTCATGATGATTTGGGCCTCTTTATAGTGGTTCTTAGCATTCAAAACTTCATGAGGAATGCCAGCTGCGACTAGTTTCTTCGAAATGTAATCACTGGTTTCAACAGCAACAGTACCAACCAAGATTGGCTGACCTTTTTGGTGGCGAGCCTTAACATCCTCAACAACAGCCTTAAACTTAGCCTCAAGACTAGCAAAAAGTAAGTCTGGATGGTCGATACGTTGAACTGGACGATTTGTCGGGATTGGAATAACACGAATATTATAAATTTCACGGAATTCCTCTTCCTCTGTCTTACCAGTACCTGTCATCCCTGACAATTTCTTGTACATACGGAAGAGGTTTTGATAGGTGATTGAGGCAGACGTTTTAGTCTCATCTTGGATTGGTACAGCTTCCTTAGCTTCAATCGCTTGGTGCAATCCGTCTGAGTAGCGACGCCCTTCCATAGTCCGACCTGTAAATTGATCGACAATTAAGATTTCCTGATCTTCACTAACCACATAGTCAATGTCCAAGGTCATGATGTAGTTGGCACGAAGAGCATTGTCGATAAAGTGAGTAAGAGCCACGTTTCAATATCATATAGGTTGCTTAGGTTGAAGTAACTTTCAGCCTTGTCAATTCCTGAATCAGATAGGCCAATTGTTTTAGACTGGATATCAATGATGTAATCATCTTTATCTAGTGATTTAACATATTGGTCTGCCATATGATAAAGCTGGCTAGTCTCAACAGCATTTGCTCCTGACACAATCAAAGGCGTTCTAGCTTCGTCAATCAAGATAGAGTCAACCTCATCGACCAAGGCATAGTTAAGTGGACGTTGAACCATAGTTTCTGCACGCACAACCATGTTATCACGAAGATAGTCAAATCCAATCTCAGAGTTAGTTGAGTAGGTAATATCACAAAGGTAAGCTTCTTTTTTCTCCATCGGAGACTTAGCTGCCAAGTTAATCCCTACCGATAAACCAAGCCATGAGTAGAGCTCACCCATCTCAGTTGCGTCACGTTCAGATAGATATTCGTTGACCGTAACAACGTGTACCCCTTTACCTGAAAGTGCATTGAGGTAAACTGGCATAGTCGCAGTCAAGGTTTTACCTTCACCAGTACGCATCTCTGGAACGTCACCATGGTGAAGAACAATCCCTCCCATAACCTGAACCTTATATGGGAAGAGACCAAGGACACGCTTAGCTCCCTCACGGACAACCGCAAATGCTTCATACAACAGCTGATCAAGCGTTTCACCATTTTGATAGCGTTGTTTAAACTCTACTGTTTTTGCTTGTAGCTGCTCGTCTGTCAATGCAGCCATCTCATCTTCATATTTTATGACTTTATCTGCCATCTTTTCAAGACGACGAAGTTCTCCCTTATCATTTTCAATAATTGTTTTTAATAAATTTGCCATTTTTTTCCTTACTTTAAATTCCGAATATTTTAGAATGTTCTTTTAATTTTAGCATAATTACTGATTATTTTCAAGGAAGAATCCCCATTTTGAAAAGGAAAAAGAGGCTAGTTTCCAAGCTAACCTCTCTGGCTTTTATGATACTTCAATTGCCAAAAATTGGTAAAATGGCAAATAGGATAAATAGATTAATCCAAAGAGAAAGACAGCAGACAATGCCAAAAATAAAAAGACTGACTTTCTTGGATAACAAGGCCATCAAAATAGACAGAATGCCAAAAACTAGCAAGATTTTCTGTATGATGAAGATGTCAATCTTTACCCCCATAACCGGATTACCCCAAAGGACAAAGAAGAACGCAAGCCAGATAAACAAAACTAAACCAATATAAACCTTGGAATAGCATGAAATAAATGATTTTAGACGCGCCATAAACCACCTCCTACAAATAGAAACCGATATAAATCAAGGTCTTCCTCCTTTAGACTTCCCTAGTTCCCGTCTTAAGCGAAACATTTTTTTGAAGAAGATGTAGTCTAGCCGGTCACTGCCTAGAGATAGGACTATCAACAGCAACCAAACACCCCAAGCACTCATATCTGATACATGTTTGAGAACAAGAGGGAAAAAAAAGAATGAAAAAATTGTCAGATCCAGACTAAACAGAGCAAAAAGGGAAAAATAAATCCAGTAGAAATAGTAGATGATGGGGAAGAACTTACTGTTTCTATCAGCATTGTCTATCCAATAGAAAAAGCAAAAGCAAGGAAATAAGAGTATCAATTGATTAAACGACAGTTTCATTATCGACACCTCTTTTCGATAGCGTTTTCTTTGCTTTCATTCTATCAAAAAAATCTGGAAATGTCATTCCAGATTCTACTTTTTTATTTACGTTTTCTTGCGATGAGATGGATTGGGGTTCCCTCAAAGACAAAGGCCTTGCGGATTTGATTTTCCAAGAAACGCAGGTAAGAAAAGTGCATAAGTTCTTCTTCGTTGACAAAGATCACAAAGGTCGGTGGTTTGGTTGCCACTTGAGTCGCATAGAAAATCTTGAGACGTTTTCCTTTGTCTGTCGGTGTTGGGTTGATGGCAATGGCATCCATGATCACATCGTTCAAGACAGCTGATGGAATACGTGTATTTTGACTTTCGCTGATTTGCTTGATCATCTCAGGCAACTTGTGAAGACGTTGTTTGGTCAAAGCAGAGACAAAGATAATTGGTGCGTAAGGCAAGTATTGGAACTGCTCACGGATATCTTCTTCCCAGTTTTTCATGGTGTGGTTGTTTTTTTCAAGCGTATCCCATTTATTGACCACTATAATCATCCCTTTACCAGCTTCATGAGCAAAACCAGCAATACGCTTGTCGTACTCACGGATACCCTCTTCAGCATTGAGGACCATCAGAACAACATCTGAACGGTCAATGGCACGCATGGCACGCATGACTGAGTATTTCTCTGTATTCTCATAGACTTTACCAGACTTACGCATACCAGCCGTATCAATCATGGTAAATTCTTGACCATCAGCATCGGTAAAGTGAGTATCAATAGCATCACGAGTTGTCCCAGCTACGGGACTAGCAATCACGCGGTCTTCACCCAAGATAGCATTGATCAAGCTAGATTTTCCGACATTTGGACGTCCAATTAAGCTGAATTTAATGACATCTGGATTTTCTTCTTCAACTTCATGAGGGAGATTTTCTACGATAGCATCTAAGACATCCCCCGTACCAATACCATGGACAGATGAGACGGGTAGCGGTTCGCCCAAGCCCAGAGCATAGAAATCATAGATATCATTTCGCATCTCTGGATTGTCAACTTTATTAACGGCAAGGATAACTGGCTTATTGGTCTTATAAAGTTTACGTGCTACGTATTCGTCCGCATCTGTAATTCCTTCTTTTCCAGACACTACAAAGACGATAACATCTGCTTCTTCCATGGCAATTTCTGCCTGGTGTTTGATTTGTTCCATAAATGGAGCATCAACGTCGTCAATTCCCCCTGTATCAATCATACTGAAAGAACGGTTAAGCCACTCACCTGTCGCATAAATACGGTCACGAGTCACTCCTTCAATATCTTCTACAATCGAAATCCGCTCTCCAGCGATTCGGTTAAATAGGGTTGACTTCCCAACATTGGGACGTCCGACAATGGCAACAGTAGGTAAGGCCATGTTTTCTCACTTTCTACAATAACTTTTTTTCTGTTCCAGATTTCTTCGAGTTGAGCTAGGCTCAGCTTGGCCAAACTGCTCTGCCAAACGCTGACTCCAAGTCGTCGTAGCACGCGCACCAGCATACTCAGCCTGCACACGGTCATAGGCTTCAATTGCCTCAACTGACTGTTCTTGGTATTCTTCATCAAATACCATTTGACTCAAAGGTAATCTTGGTTTAACATCGTGTCTTTGATTTGGCACACCAAGTGCAATCCCAAAAACAGGATAGGTGTAGTCAGGTAACTTGAATAATTCAGAAACTTCTTCTGATTTATAACGGACTAAACCGATAATAACGCCACCGTAACCCATGCTTTCAGCTGCCAACAAAGTGTTTTGAGCAGCGAGGGCCGCATCAACTGAACTAATCAACAGACCTTCGACACCTTGAGGTTGGAAAGTATCTGTATGAAGACGAGCTCCTTTTTCTGCACGGTTTAGATCACCAACAAAAAGCAAGAATGCTGCAGATTGACGAATAGCTTCCTGAGGAACTAGTTCATAAAGAGCATCTTTCTTCTCTTGACTTCTCACTAAAATCACAGAATAAGATTGGAAGTTTTTCCAAGAAGAGGCCATTTGTGCGGCAGTTAAAATTTCAGTTAGGTCAGCTTGAGGAATTTCTTGTTCCTTAAAGCGACGTACTGAAGAGTGGGACTTCATTAATGTTGTAGTTTCTGTCATCGACGGTTTTCTCCTTTTAGTTGTGTTTCTTCAGCAAGGTAACGGATACGTTCCATAACGCGTCGGGCTTCCCAAGTTTCGTCATTTCCGTTCTTGCCTTTTGCAAAATGTTTTTCCAAATCTTCAAAATTGAAGTTGGAAGTAAAGAAAGTTGGTAAATCTTCCTGCATGCGATACTGAAGAATGACCTGCAAGATTTCATCACGTACCCAAGGTGTTGATTGCTCAGCACCAATATCATCCAAAATCAAAACTTCAGCTTGCTTAATCTCATCCACCAAAGTCTTAACGTTTCCATCACCGATAGCATTTTTGACATCAATGACAAAGCTAGGATAATGGAGCAGAGTTGATGAAACGCCACGTTTTTCTGATAAATCATGGGCTAGGGCAGCGACCATAAAGCTCTTTCCTACACCAAAGTCTCCATAAAGATAAAGACCTTTTCGATTGCCTGGATAATCATTAACAAATTTAATCATTCTATTTAGAACAGTTAAACGCGCAACGTCATCACGATAAACATCTAAAAAGCTGACATTTTTCAAACTAGATGGCAAATTGATTAAGTTTAGACGTTTCTTAATAGCTGCTTCTTTTTCAGCCGCAATAAGTTCTGGAGTTTCCTCATAGGATACATCTGCGTAACCATGATTCATGACTAGAATAGGCTTATAGCCACGCGCAATATAGTCTGTATCTCCGCGAAGGAACTTATCACGCTCGGTGATGTATTGGTTAAACTTAGAGATACTACGATTTAACTCTTCTTGGCTGAGGGATGCTTGCTGGATAAAAACCGCCACATCAGGATCTTTTACAATTTGCTGGACTAAATCCTGATACTGAAAACGGCTGGGCTGACCTTTTAGCACATCTCCTACACTTTCCATCTATTCACCTCCATTATCTAATTTCGCTAACAATTCTAGGGTTTGGCGTTCCATTTCTTCCAATTCCTCAGCTGATGACATGTTTTTATACTCTGGATTGCTCCACTTAGGAACATTGGTTTTACTAGGTTTGGTCTTGTTATTTTTTGGTTCTTGCCCTTTTTGATTACGCTCACGTATCTGTAGTACAGCTTCTTCAGCAGACCTAATATTTTTATAGGCATAATCATTGGCAACCTTCATGGCATATTTCTCATTGAGATTGGCCGAATCAACCTTGTTGAAGGTCAGTAGCATAATAACATTGATGACCTCATCTAAAAGCCCTAGTCCAGCCATTTGTTGCAACAAATCTCGTTCGGCTTGGGTAATCCCACCCTTACGTGTTTGCTTGATTTCTGCTAAAAACTGTAGAGCTGACTTGCTCTTTGCTTCCTTGATAATGGTCGCTTCTTTGGGACTAAAGTCAGATGATACAGGTTTTTGAGCTATCTTCTCCCGCATCCGTTTAACAGATATAACCTGCGAAACTGCTGTAGCCTTAGCTAGTTGGTAGGTTTCAAACCAGGTCCATTTTTTCTCCTCAGCAATGGCAAACAAAATCAAAATATCTGAGGATTCGTCCTGGAAACGTAGCCCATCTCGCGTCATCAGCTGACGAAAATGTTCCAAATCAAAATCATTGGGTGTTTTCTGGATAGGTGCTTGTTCCTGACTAGCCAGAGCTGCTATCTCTGGAAATACCTGACTTAAAGAAACAGTAATGGCTTCTCCATTTACGTTATCTTTCTTCAGAGAAGAAACTGCCATATCACCAATTCTCTTTTCCAACAAGGTTCGGTAGATTGTATGGTCTAAGAAATCAGATGCCGACAGGGGCGGGTGAAGAAGCAGTTCATAGCTATCTTCTTTTTGATAGAGGGTGACCAAATGAAAAGCAGATAGAATTTTGAAAGCTTTTAAAAGTCTGTCCATCCCAAAATTGAGGTGGTTGAGAATTGATGCAAAAAGGTGTTCTTTTTGACCATCATCCCAGAAAGCAAGTATATAAAGGTAGAGACTGAGTGCATCCTGACCGATAATCGGGAGGTAGCACTGCACCAGAGTGGAGGTATCTTGCGACACCCGATTATTCTTGAGAAAAGAAAAACGATCATTAGGCTTCATTTATTTTTCCTTTTTCTTCTTTGAAGATTGCGTAATTTGTTTGAGAAGATTTTCTAGCTCGCTTACATCTTTGAAACTACGGTAAACACTGGCAAAACGAACATAGGTGATTTCATCCAGTTCAGCCAATTCTTCCATGACCAGAGAACCAATATCTTCACTTTGAATTTCATTATCATTTCGACTGAGGAGTTTTTGCTCAATACGATTGACCACCATACCAATTTCATCACTAGAGACTGGACGTTTTTGGGCGGAGCGAATAATTCCGTTAAAGATTTTATCTCTTGAAAATTGTTCTCGTGTCCCATCTTTTTTGACAACAACCAGAGTTCTTTCTTCTACACGTTCATAGGTCGTGAAACGGTGTTGACACTCTTCACACTCACGTCTACGTCTAATGGTATTTCCTTCTTCGGCCTGGCGACTATCAATTACACTTGATTTTGTAGCGCCACATTTTGGACAACGCATGCCTTCCCCTCCTTGTCGTTTTCTTCTCATTATACCATTTTTTGAACAATTCCCAAAATAATTCTCTTTTGGCTTGACAAGTTTTTTGTTTTGTTGTATTATTGAATTAACACAAGAGGAGGTAGAAAGGAGACCGCGATGTCTTGGACATTTGATAACAACAAACCCATCTATATGCAGATTATGGAGAAATCAAATTACAAATTGTTTCCCATAAACTTGAACCCAACCAACAACTCCCAACTGTTAGAGAACTAGCTAGCGAAGCAGGAGTCAATCCTAACACTATCCAGCGTGCCCTATCGGACTTGGAGAGGGAAGGCTTCGTTTATTCCAAACGAACTTCCGGCCGCTTTGTCACAGAGGATTTGGACTTAATTCTCCAATCCCGAAAGCAACTTTCTGAAGAACAGTTGCAGCAGTTTGTAACAGGCATGGTAGAATTTGGCTATAAAAAAGGAGAACTACCGACTGTTTTAAGAGATTATATTGAAGGAGTTTAAACTATGACCTTGTTAACTTTTGAAAATGTATCAAAATCCTATGGAGCAAGTCCTGCTCTTGCAAATGTTTCCCTTGAAATCCCAGCTGGAAAAATCGTTGGCTTGCTTGGGCCTAACGGCTCTGGTAAGACAACCTTGATTAAACTCATCAACGGTTTACTTCAACCTGAACAAGGGCGTATTCTGATCAATGGCATGGAGCCAAGTCCAGCAACTAAAGCAATTGTTTCTTATCTGCCTGATACGACCTATCTCAACGAGCAAATGAAGGTTAAAGAGGCTCTTACCTATTTCAAGACTTTCTACCAAGACTTCGATCTAGAACGTGCTCAAGGTCTTCTTCGTGACCTTGGCATCGATGAAAATAGCCGCTTCAAAAAACTCTCAAAAGGGAACAAAGAAAAGGTTCAGTTGATTCTGGTCATGAGTCGGGATGCTCGTCTATATGTCCTTGATGAACCAATCGGCGGTGTCGACCCCGCAGCTCGTGACTATATTTTGAACACCATCATCAACAACTATTCTCCAACTTCGACTGTCTTGATTTCAACTCACTTGATTTCAGATATCGAGCCTATCTTAGACGAAATTATCTTCCTCAAGGAGGGAAAAGTCGTCCGTCAAGGAAATGTGGATGATATTCGTTATGAGTCTGGAGAGTCTATCGACCAACTCTTCCGTCATGAATTCAAAGCCTAGATAAAGGAGATTATTATGTTTTGGAATTTAGTTCGTTATGAATTTAAAAATGTTAACAAATGGTATTTAGCTCTTTATGGTGCTGTATTGGCACTTTCTGTCATCATTGGATTACAGGCTAGTGCCATCAAAATGCTATCTTCTCAAGATCAAGAATCAATCATGCTAGTATTTCAGGCCTTTATTTTCGGAGGACTAATCATTACCATGAGTATTTCAACCTTGATATTGATCATCCGTCGCTTCAAGGGTAGTGTTTATGAGCGTCAAGGATACCTAACTTTAACCCTACCTGTATCTGAACACCAAATCATCCTAGCAAAACTCTTGGGGGCTTTCCTCTGGTCTTTGCTTAGTACAGTAGTTTTCATCCTAAGTATTTATATCTTTTTAGTGACAGTAGATCCACAAATTATTGATGTCTATGTTATCAGATACTTTTTTGGTCATTATTTAGATAGTATCGGTTTATCTCTGATTTCATATATCTTTAGTACAGTGGCAGGAATTCTCTGCATCTACTTGTCTATCTCTATCGGTCAACTCTTTAATGAATACCGTACAGCTCTTGCAGTTGTAGCCTACATCGTCATCCAGACTATACTTGGATTTATCACCCTCAATCTTCGCATCGATTTTGACTACAATTGGACGATATCCTTTGAAATTCTCAAGGATTTAATCCTTAGCGTCGTCTTCTATCTTGGAACCTATTATATCTTAAAGAACAAAGTAAACTTACAATAATAAATGACCCCCTAGCAAACAAAGCTAGGGGGCTTATTTTTACCCAAAGAAATTTAAAGTCCTTGTTTTTAACTCAAAATCAAATTGGCTACAATAGGGCTGACAAATACATAGAGAATACCTGTAACACCGATGGCTAGCCCTCCCATAGCACCTGCAACTGGTCCATAGCGAAAGGCCGTTCCAGTCCCAACTGCGTGACCAGTTCCTCCAAGAGCAAGACCAACAGCTACTGGGTCGTCAATCTTTAGCCATTTTAAAAGTGTTGGTCCAATAACGCTAGTCAAAATGCCAGTTGCTACCACAACTACCAAGGTGATCGTCGCTATTCCTTGTAGCTTATCCGTAATTCCAACTGCCATGGCCGTCGTTACAGACTTTGGGAAAAGCGAAATCGCTAAGAAGAAATCCATACCGAAAAATTTTGCAACTAAAGCTGTAAAAACTGTATTTACAACAACAGCAAGGAAACTACTGAGTAGAATACTTCTAACATGGTGTTTCATGAGGTGAAAACTCTTATAAAGAGGAATTCCTAAAGCTACTGTTGAAGGAACAATCAAGTTATTGAGGTAGACCCCACCTTGATAATAGGCAACATAAGAAATACCAGTCAGTTTTAAAAAAACAATGATAAATAAAGTTGCTAGCAGCAAGGGAGTGGTCAGAGGATGAGGGTACCGTCTAAAGATAATCATGCCTCCAAGATAAGCCAAAATAGACAAGGCTATCCCAAAAAGTGGATTGGATACAAATTCGCTCATTTGGCACCTCTTTCTTCGTAATCACCTTCATAACGCTTTTTGATAAACTGAACGACCAGCGCAATCAAGATAATATTGATAACTGCTGCAAAAAAGACAATCAAGACAATGGGCAATAAATAGGGAGCAATCACATCAAATTTCTCCATAATCCCAACTGCAGGAGGTAGAAAGAGGATAGTCATATTAGCTAGGAGAAAATTTCCAACCATGTTGACATGACGTACCCGCAACCACTTGAACTGCAAGGCTAAAAATAAAATAATCAAACCGATAATGCTTCCAGGAATAGGCAAATGGAAAAAACTAGAGATTCCCTCACCAATCAGTGAAATGACAAAGAGAATCATTAACTGAACATATAACTTCATCGAATACTCCAAAAATAGACTTTCTGCATACCAGTTTACTCTTTTTTCAGAAAATTTCAAGGAAATACACAAGAAACTTCCTTCTTGCTATCTCATCTAAAAAGTTGTATACTAATTGCGTGCGCAAGCATCTCAGATAGGCAAATCTGTTTATAACTACTATATAGAAAGGAGATTGATATGACTTACTTAGAAAAATGGTTTGACTTCAACCGACGACAAGTAGAGCTAGAAGCTCTTTTAGAGCAAACGATTGCTGAGCAGAGTGACCAAAGCCTAACGCTCAAAGAATTCTATCTCTTGCACTTTTTAAATCAGGCTCAAGAAAAATCTTTGAGACAGATTGACCTGCCTGACAAACTCCATCTGAGTCCAAGTGCTGTATCACGAATGGTGGCACGCCTAGAAGCCAAAAACTGTGCTTTACTTAGTCGGAGATGTTGTGACCAGGATAAGCGAGCTAGTTTTATCTGCCTCACTAAGGAGGGTCAGACAACTCTTGCCTATCTACAAAAAGCTGTAGAAGAAAGCCTTGAAACAAAAGCAAGTTGGCTTTCCTAAAATTTTTACAAAAAAACTTGCGTGCGCAATCAATTTTCTTGACATTCCTTTTTCCAAGGAGTAAAATGAAAATATGATTTAGCAAAGGAGAATCCTATGATTGAAATCACTTATCTTGATGCCAGCAAGCAAGAGAGAACCATGACCTTCGAGTCATACGAAGAATTTGAACGTTCTCAACATGCCTGCCTGATTGGTGTCGCAGACTACTACCCTGTCCAAAAAGTAACCTACAAGGGACATGATTTGGACTACCATGGGACTTATGGAGATGTTTTCTTCTATCTCATGAAACAAGATTTAAGCCAATATAATTAAAAAGGAGAAATACTATGGCAAAAGCAATTACAGATGCAACATTCGAACAAGAAACTAAAGACGGATTGGTCTTGGTAGACTTCTGGGCTACTTGGTGTGGTCCATGTCGTATGCAAGGTCCAATCTTGGACAAATTGTCTGAAGAACTTTCAGAAGATGTCTTGAAGATCGTTAAAATGGACGTTGACGAAATCCAAACACAGCTCGTGCATTTGGTATCATGTCTATCCCTACTCTTCTCTTCAAGAAAGATGGACAAGTTGTCAAACAAGTGGCAGGTGTCCACACTGCAGAACAAATCAAAGCCATCGTTGCTGAATTGAGTTAATCACAAAACACTCCCACATTTGGTTATGGGAGTGTTTTTTTATATATAAAAAACTACCCTCCAAGATGGAGAGTAGGATTTTTTCGATCTAGTTGAATTATTCTTCAGTTCCAAGGAAGTTTTTAGCAACAAGAGCTGCAAGAACTCCACCAACGATTGGTGCAAGGATGAAAATCCAAACTTGTTGAAGAGCTGCACCACCTACCAATACAGCAGGAGCCAAGCTACGAGCTGGGTTTACTGAAAGTCCAGTGATGTTCAATCCAACAAGAATCATAGCCATCAATGACAAACCGATCACCAAACCAGCAATAGCACCATTCCCTTTGCTTGCTGAAGTTACAGTCATGATCACCAAAACAAACAAGAATGTTGCGATGACTTCAAACAAGAAACCACCAAATACAGTTACACCGTTTGCCAAGGCATTTTCACCAAGACTTGCAGTTGACATACCTGAATTTGCCAAGAGGAAGAATACAGAAACAGATGCTAAGAAAGCACCAACTACTTGACCAAGGATGTAGTTTACAAGTTCTGAAGATGACAAACGTTTGTTAACAAACATAGCGATAGAAACAGCTGGGTTCAAGTGAGCACCTGAAACAGTTCCGATTGAGAAAGCTGCGACTACGATTGCCAAACCAAAGGCAAAGCAATTCCAAGGTGTCCAAGACCTTCTGTACCGTTTCCAAAAACAACAGCTCCTGTTCCGATGAACACAAGCATAAATGTACCGATTAATTCAGCAACAAATTTTTTCATGTTTAGTCTCCTTTTTTTAAGCTATCTATTAGTCTATCAAAAGAAGGGGAGGGATTCAAGAAAAATGACTGGAAATTTACTGGTTTGCCTTACTGTCTTTTAATTGAGGGATTCAATAAAAAACACATTCCCTCTATGGGACTTATCAGTTGCCTATCTCATTAGCATTTAACAACTTAATATAATCCAGACCCCATTTCTCGACAGCATCTAAAACAACTCTGAATTCCTGTCCCATTTCGGTTAAGCTGTACTCAACTCGTGGGGGAACTTCCGCATAGACCTTTCGTTGAACAATCTTATCCTTTTCTAATTGACGGAGATGACGTGTCAAAATAGTTTGAGTAATCCCAGGCAATAATCTCTGCAATTCTTTAAATCGTTTAGTACCCGTACTCAACTGATAAATGATTACCAGTGCCCATTTCCCTGTTAAAACCCTCTGCGTTGTCGCAAATGGACAAATACCATACTCACTCACTTTATTTGGCATAAAATATCTTCTTTCTATTTTTTTAAAAAAATTAATCTTTTAGTATCAACAATAGTACCACTTTTAATACTAGCTAGCGAAAAAGTATCTACTTGTTTTTTGATTGTAACTGTTACAATTATATCATAAAAAAGAAATGGAGAATAGATATGTCAACAAACTTAGAAATTTTCAATGCTTATAACCAAGCTTTAATTGCTGGTGACTTTCCTGGTGTCTTTGAAACGATGGCAGATGATATTGTCTGGCATCAACCTGGTACTCATAGTATATCTGGCACAGTTATTGGTAAGGACAAGCTAGGAGCTCACCTAGCTACATTTGCTGAGAAAACTAATGGAACCTTTAAGGTGATAACAAATTGGGTTTCTGACAATAAGGATTTAATCGCAGCTAATGTTACTTTTCTCGGAACACGTGCTGATGGTACTGAACTCAATATGAACGGGATTGACCTCTTCCGTATTGAAGACGGAAAAATCAAAGAAGTTTGGCTCTTCTCTTCAGATCAAGCTGAAGAAGATAGCTTTTGGGGATAATTTAAGTGTCCGGGACAAAAAATTTTGATTTTAGGAATTCTTTATTATAAATTTTTAAAATCGATAGATTAGAAAAAAGCGAACAAGATAGTATTCTGAATGTCAGATAACTCGTTTTGTTCGCTTTTTATATTTAAGGTTAGACTTTTGTCCCAGACTCTTTTAATTTACTCCCCCAACTCTGCACTGTAAGCTATAATCTGATCAACCGTATCAGACAAGAACTGAATGGTATCACGGAGTGGTTTATCCGTTGAAATATCGGCTCCGATAATCATGGCTGACTCAAGCGGTGTCTTGCTACCTCCTGATTTGAGGAGTTTGAGCCAATCTTCAGCTCCAGTTTCAGAATGTTCAGATGAAGATAACCTGCAGTCGAGATCACAAGTCCAGCTGAGTAAGTATAGCTATATAAGCCCATGTAGTAGTGAGCTTGGCGCATCCAAGTCAAGGCCGCATCATCATCAATCTCAATAGCATCTCCCCAGAAGTCCGTCAAGACTTCCTTCATAATGCTGTTGAGTTTGCTTGCCCCAAAGGTTTCCCCTTCTTCAATCAGTGTATACACCTTACGTTGGAAGGCTGCTTCCAAAAGGTGAGTGATGAAGTTATGGAAATAGGTATCTGTCAAACGATGAGCAAGGGCAAAGCGTTTCTGACGTGGATCATCAGACTGGTTTTCTAAGTAATCACTTAAAAGCAATTCATTGAATGTTGATGGCGCTTCGACATAGTAGGTCGACATGTGGGCATTGAAGTAACTTTGGTGATTGTCTGAAAAGATAAATTGACCGGAATGCCCGATCTCATGAATCAAGGTATAAACATCGCTCAAACGACCTGTCCAGCTCATGAGGACATATGGATGCACACGGTAGGGATCAGCTGCATACCCACCAGAATCCTTGCCACTATTGGCAGCGAAGTCCACCCAGCGTTCTTCTTGATAGCGAGCAACTTCCTGACAATATTCTTGTCCCAAAGGTTCTACTGACTTCATAACCAAATCATAGGCATCATCAATGCTAACCTCTGGATTAAGAGCACTGTCCAAATCCAATTTCCAGTCTGCAAATGTCATCTTTTCAAGACCATTGACCTTGGCAACATGCTTGAGGTATCTCTGGGCAACTGGCGCAAAGTCCTTCATGATGAGGTCAATCTGGCGGTCAAACATGGCACGGTCCACTTCTTGCTCAGCTAAAGATAGTCAAATACTGAGTCATAACCTTTCATATCTGCCAACAATTTCTCAGACTTGACCTGAGCAAGGTAGGCTGCCGCAGCTGTATTTTGGTGCTTACGGAGTCCTTCTGAGAAAGAACGGAAAGATTTTTCACGGACTTCAGCGTCTTCATGGTTTTGGTAGAAATTTTCATAGGTCACAAAGCTGTTTTTGTAGGTCTTTCCATGGGCTTCAAAGTCATCCATTTCAAAGTCCCCAGCTCGCATTTTAGTATAGATATCCTGCGGACTATAGAAAACCTCACCCAGATTGGTCAAGGCCTTCTCCACATCAGCCCCTAGATAATGGGCTTTTTTGATTTTGGCCTGACGAATAGCTGCCGTCAAGTGAGGCAATTCACCCAAACGGTCCAAGACTTCCTCGTCTGCTGCCACCAAGGCGTCGTCAAAGAAGGTCAAGGCTACACTGGCATCTGTTTCAAATTCCATCCCAGCTTGTGCAATATTAGCAATTCTTCATTGCTATAGTCTGTCGTCTGAGGCATAAAGGCATAATTGCCGATATGGCTCATCTGGATATAGATTTGTTCCAATTCTACAAATGCCTTCTCGAAATCTTCAAAAGTGTGAAGTTTTCCCTTGTAGTCACGACTAAATTGATTGATGTCTTCACGCGCCTTTTCAATCGCACGCAAGAAGTCCTCACGGTCTTGATATAAGGCTGTCAAGTCCCAAAGTTCCTTTTCAGGAAATTCTGAACGGTGTTTTTGTTCCATGTTTTTCCTCTTATTTCTCTAATTCTAACAAAACACTAATGGCTGACAAGGCATAAAGCGGAGCTGTTTCGGCTCGTAAGATACGAGGGCCAAGGCCTGCAAGTACTGCTCCCTTGGCTTCAAAAGAGTCAATTTCCGCAGGTGAAAGACCACCTTCAGGTCCAAAGATAAAGAGCAGTTTAGCTCCTTTTTCAAGACCGGCAACTACTTGTATCAGAACAGCGGTTTCACCTTCTTTGGCCGACTCTTCATAGGCCACCACGATGCGGTCAAACTGGTCTAGCTGAGCTAAAAAGTCTGCTTTTTTCTCAAAAAGGGTAATGCTTGGGACAAGATTTCGCTTGCTTTGCTCGGCTGCTCCTAGGGCGATTTTTTCTAGTTTCTCAACCTTTTTACCCAATTTCTTGCCATCCCACTTGGCAACTGACCAGTCTGCGGGGAAGGCCCAGATTTGACTAGCACCTAGTTCCGTTACCTTTTGAGTAATAAACTCCAGCTTGTCCCCCTTTGGAAATCCTGATGCGATGGTCACTTGGACTGGTAGTTCCACATTGTCAGCTAATTCCTCGATTAACTCCAACTGACGCGCTTCCACATCTAGCACGCGCGCCAAGCGCTTAATGCCATCATCAAAGACTAAAGTCACCTCATCATCTTCTTTCAAGCGCATGACCTGAAACATATGCTTGCTGGTCTCCTTGTCCTCGATAGTGACAGGTGATGTGGCAAGACCTTTTACAAAATACTGCTGCATACTAGCCTCCAATCACACCGGAGATATCCTTAGTTTTTTTGAAGACACAGGCGTTCCACTCCCCTTGGATCATGTGGGTTTCAAGGAAAAATCCAGCTGCTTCTGCTGACTCATGCACCATGTTCCACTTGTCCTTGATTATACCACTCATGATGAGGTAGCCTTCATCCTTGACCAAGCGATAAGCATCATCCGTCAGATGAATGAGGATATCCGCCAAGATGTTGGCCACGATGACATCTGCCTCGGTTTCCACTCCTTTAAGCAAATCGCCTGGGGCTACATGGATGTTTTCCATGCCAGGATTGAGTTCGATATTTTCCTGAGCGACCCGAACCGCTACATCATCCAGGTCATAGGCGAAGATTTCCTTGGCACCTAGAAGTGAGCTTGCAATAGAAAGAACCCCTGAACCCGTCCCCACATCTAGCACTGTTTCGCCACCACGAAGGACCTGCTCCAAGGCAAAAAGACTCATCTTGGTCGTCGGGTGTGTTCCAGTCCCAAAGGCCATCCCTGGATCTAGCTTGATAATCTTTTCTCCCGGCGTCGCCTCATAGTCTGTCCATGACGGCACGATGGTCAAGTCATGGGTAATGCGAGCTGGTTCATAGTATTTCTTCCAGTTGTCGGCCCAGTCTTCCTCAGCCAAGGCAGTCGTGCCAATCTTAACCTCACCCAGATCCATAAAATCTGTCAATTCTGCCAGGCGAGCCTGCAAGTCCGCTTCAACTGTTGCTACATCAACTGTCTCAGGGTAGTAGGCTGTCACCACGATTTCTTCCTGCTGCTCGACTTCAGGGAAATCTCACCAAAACGGTCGACATTTCCCACATAGTCCATGCTGTCTTCAATCGCAACACCTTGGGCACCCAGTTCAATCAAGAGATTAGAGACTAACTCCTCTCCCTCACGCTTGACTGTAACTTTTAACTCTTGCCATGTTTCCATCATTAAGATACCAAGCCCGTAAAACACAAAGCCAAAATAAGAACTTCTCCGAAGACGCTTGTGTCTATGAGAAGTTTATCTTTTTGGCACAGTGTTTAGGGCGGGTTCAGTTTAGAAATGTAACCGAACCATCCTTTCTATTTCTCTATCCATTTTTTCATGTAGACCATATCCATGCCTTCTTTTTCAGGCTCGATATGGGTTTGATGGTAGCCATTCTTCTCATAGAAAGCAACCATTCCTGCATCCTGTAATACCGTACACAAATCCCATTGTGTAATAGTGGGGAACTCTTTTTCCAGCAAGCTTAAACCTGTAGATCCATACCCTTTTCCTTGATATAGAGGTAAAATCGCTGCTGTTCCTAACCAAGCCTCGGTCAATTCTTCATTGGTCTGAATTCGTAAAAAACCAATCTTTTCTTCATTTTCTTTCACAAAGTAGTAATAGCTATTAGGACGTTCTGCCAGTTTCCACTTGATTCGTTCGCGATCCTCCAGATAAGGATCATACTCATCTTGATATTTCTCATAGACCGCCTTAAAACTGGCTCTTTGAATCGCAATAATCGTTTCTAAATCTTCCGCTCCTGCTCTCTCAAGTGTTATCATAAACGTCCTCCAAATAATCCCTCAATCTCCCCTATAGCTGAGGCACTGCCTGTTTAGACTTCAAAAACTCCTCAATAGGCATCAGTTTATAGGTCTGTCCTTCATCTCCAAAGGTAATATTGTCAAATTGTTCTTGTCTTAGCTGACCAACCATAAAGACCGATTGCTTGCCTTCAAAGATTACGCTAGGATAAATTTTGCCCCAAAGCAAACAATCTTCATTTAAATGAATTCCCAGTTCCTCATGAACTTCACGTGCTGCGCACTCAAAAGGACTTTCGTCCCCTTCACGACCACCACCTGGCAACTCCCACATGTTGGGACAAGGGATATCGTCCTTGTCATCACGTAAGATAGTCAAGACCTTATCCCCACAAATCAAGGCAATCTTGCAACCTTGGAAATCCATTCTGCTATCCAATAATTCCATGATATTTACTCTTTTCTATGATGACAATTACTCTCTAGGAAAATACGAGCTAGCTTTCTTCGATTACCTTTTGGCAATCTGCATCCCAGTATGCCTGCCATCTACCATGTCTTTTAGCAAAATAAACGGTAAACTCATCATTTACATAATCTGCAACATAGCGAAGATTAGGCGGATTTTCCTCAAAACTTAATACCCAAGGATGGAAGTAAAAAGTTTTCTCCCACCTCTTCTGAGTATAGCCCAGATCCTTAGCGAACTGAGGGATGGGTTGCTGCATCTCACTTTCCAAACAAGACTGAATGGCATTGTCAATACTATTTAAACGAGCTAATAGTTGCTAAAACTGGTCTTCCTCTTCAATTTTTGAAAGCACCTATGAACTCAAATTCTGAAAAAGTCTATCGAAAAAGTCAAATAGTGTGATTTCACCATCCTCAACACAGTGACCCACCTCATCCACACGGTCACGAGTTCCAGACTTCAATACTCGCTCGAAGTCTAGATCCGCAAATCGATTGCGAGGAAGAGAAGAAGTAAAAAAATTCAGATTTATCTGACTTTCTCATAAAAAAATTTGTTTAATTTTTCTCTAACATGCTCCCTCTCTTTGAATTTCTTATTTTTTTAAAGTTTCCTAGTATCTCGGATAAGGATAAAATTCTCCCTCTTCCAAACCTACTTTTTCCTTCTTCAAAAGACCTCTTGGTTCCATTCCATGACGAATTCTTCTGCTTCTGGGTCTTCCAAAAAGTCCATAAGGGCATCTAGCCCAACCTCGGCAGTATCTTTAAGGAATAGCGCAAAATAAGCTAAAAATTCACGAGAAAAACCTTTTTTAGGAAGGTAAGGGATGACTGTGAGATAGTCTTCTGCATTAACTGTTGACTTGGCAGGGTTGTAAAAAAGTACCGCTTCTTCAAAAAGGATATCATCTGACGAAACCTCTCCGTCTTCATCTAACATCTCCACCCCTGCAGCATTTTGTGCCTCTAACAGAAAACTCACTTCCACCGCATGATTGCGCTTATCCCAGCTAATCTCATAATCAAAAGGAAAGTTCTTGTCCAACTCTTCTTGTAAAACATCTAAAAATCCGTATGTTGCCATTTTGTCCTCTTTCTATACGACTCTTTAATCGCCCCGAATACTCGGAAATATGCTAAAATAGATACTACCATATTACCACATTCGTATCAGAAAATCCATGTTAGAAAGGACTGCTATGCCAGACAATCTCGCGCTTCGTATGCGCCCCAAAACCATCGACCAGGTCATCGGTCAGGAGCATCTAGTTGGACCAGGCAAGATTATCCGCCGCATGGTGGAAGCCAATCGCCTATCCTCTATGATACTCTACGGACCTCCAGGCATCGGAAAAACTAGTATCGCTTCAGCCATCGCTGGAACGACCAAATATGCCTTTAGAACCTTCAATGCCACTGTTGATAGTAAAAAACGTCTCCAAGAGATTGCTGAAGAAGCTAAATTCTCAGGTGGCCTTGTACTGCTACTAGACGAGATTCATCGTCTTGACAAGACCAAGCAAGACTTCCTCTTGCCTCTTTTGGAAAGTGGACTGGTCATCATGATTGGAGCCACGACTGAAAATCCTTTCTTTTCTGTCACTCCAGCCATTCGTAGCCGTGTTCAGATTTTTGAATTAGAACCCTTATCCAATCAAGACGTCAAAAAGGCCATTCAAATAGCCCTGACAGATCCTGAACGAGGTTTTGATTTCCCTGTTGAGTTAGATGATGATGCCCTTGATTTTATCGCAACATCTACCAATGGAGATCTCCGTTCTGCCTTCAATTCGCTTGATTTGGCAATTCTCTCCACCCCAGAAAATGATGACGGTGTCCGTCACATCACGCTCGACATCATGGAAAATAGTCTTCAGAGAAGCTACATCACTATGGACAAGGATGGAGACGGACACTATGATGTTCTATCTGCCCTACAAAAATCCATCCGTGGATCCGATGTCGATGCTAGTCTCCACTATGCTGCTCGCTTGATAGAGGCTGGTGACCTTCCTAGCCTAGCTCGTCGTTTGACTGTGATTGCTTATGAAGATATTGGCTTAGCCAATCCCGAAGCTCAGATTCATACCGTAACTGCTTTGGATGCTGCGCAAAGAATCGGTTTCCCAGAAGCCCGCATCCTCATCGCCAATGTCGTCATTGATCTGGCACTTTCACCTAAGTCTAACTCAGCCTACGTGGCTATAGATAAGGCCTTGTCTGACCTAAAAACATCGGGACATCTACCAATCCCACGTCACTTGCGTGATGGTCACTATAGCGGCAGCAAGGAACTAGGTAACGCCCAAAATTATCTCTATCCACATAATTATCCTGGTCACTGGGTCAAGCAAGAATACCTACCAGAAAAAATCCGTGACCATCACTACTTTTCTCCAGAAGATAGTGGAAAATACGAACGGGCCCTGGCTCAACGCAAGGAAACCATTGATAAATTACGAAACTTGTGAAATCCTTTTCAAAAAGTTGCATTTCCCCCTTGATTTTTTTTGAAAAAGTGGTATCATATAATCATAGAAACGCTGTGGTGTACGACTTCACATTCAAGTGTTGACCGACTATTTTTTGTATTATTAGGGAAACAAAAGTCTTCTAACAGCATGTAGGCCGTCTCACACGGAAACAGCTTCAGTTAGAGCGAGTTGCCCACCTGCTTAATTGCGCGGGTTCAATACAAACCGTGAAGTTTCGGCACCAATACAGCTTTTTATTTGCCTCCTTAGCTCAGTTGGTAGAGCAGTAGACTCTTAATCTATGGGTCACAGGTTCGAGCCCTGTAGGGGGTATCTAAATCAACAGGAAAAAGCCTTGATTTATAAGGCTTTTTTGCTTGTCATTTTGTTTTTTTGTACCAAATTTTGTACCAAATAATTTATATTCACCAAATTAGAGAGTCTCATCCAAAGACTCGCTATTTATCTAACATCTCGTTTTCATCGAAAAAACCACCGCGAGGGTGGTTCTTTTTTATCAATCGTCCATCACTCCGCCTGTGAGTTGGTACATGAGATAAATGTGCTCCAGGACTTTGACTTTATCCATATTTTCCACATCTTTAAAGCCTCCTAATGCTAGTAAAGGAACAAAACCGAAACATTGGTTATAAGACAAGGGACCATGTTTTAACACAGCCTGTCTATATAAATCCAGTTCAAAGTTATCAGTCACATATGAGTTATCTAAATACTGAAGAAAATATTTCAAGCTCTTGATAATAATGTCGCAGTTTTGAAGATTGTATTTTACAATACCAACAAATTCATTCTCTTCCCAAGTAATAATATCTCCAAAAGCTGTTACGAACAGCGGAAAAAGAAGTAAGGAACTATTCATAATAATAGCCGTAGCAAATCTTTGCATTTTTGCCTTATCTTATTTAAGATAGTACTATTAAAAAAAGAAAAGGTGAAAATCATGGAAACATATACACTTGCAAATGGGGTTGCTATTCCTAAAATTGGTTTTGGAACTTGGCAAATTGCTGAAGGCGAAGAAGCCTATAACAGCGTTAGCTTCGCACTTAAGGCGGGTTACACACATATTGATACCGCACAAATTTACGGTAACGAGGTTTCTGTAGGTAAGGCGATTGCTGATAGTGATTTGGCACGTGAGGATATTTTCCTAACTACCAAACTTTGGAATGATAAGCACGATTACGAGTTGGCTAAGACTTCTATCGATGAGTCTCTCGAAAGACTTGGTGTGGATTATTTGGATCTTTTGCTTATCCATTGGCCTAATCCAAAGGCGCTTCGTGAGAATGATGCTTGGAAGTCTGGTAATGCAGGCGCTTGGAAGGCAATGGAAGAAGCCTACAAAGAAGGTAAGGTGCGTGCTATCGGTGTGTCTAACTTTATGCAACATCACCTAGAAGCTCTTCTTGAAACAGCTGAAATTGTGCCACATGTCAATCAAATCCTCTTGGCTCCAGGTTGTGACCAAAAAGACTTAGTTGCCTATTGCCAAGAGCGCGATATCCTTCTTGAAGCCTATAGTCCACTAGGTACAGGTGGTATTTTTGGAAATGAAGATGTTGAAGCAGTGGCTGAACGTAACGGTAAATCTGTGGCACAAGTTGCTCTGCGTTGGAGCCTTCAAAAAGGTTTCTTGCCACTACCTAAGTCTGTGACACCTAAAAATATAAAAGCTAACTTGGATATCTTCGGCTTCGACTTATCAGAGGAAGATATGGCGGTCTTGGATAAGATTCAAGGCATCAAAACTCAGAATGATCCTGACACAGTTAATTTTTAATAGGATTTTAAGCAACTCGTCAGGGTTGCTTTTTTCAAGTAAATGACAAAAAGAAGTCAAGGTTTTTACAATTCGCGTCACATGAAGTTATTTAAGCATATCCTTTTTCTCATTACCATTTTCTGTTATAATAAATTGTACTTCTAGAATAGAAAGGACTTAAGATGACAACTCTTATTAAACATAAACGTGTAGAATTTTTCAGAACTATTTTTATGACCTAGTGTTTGTTTTTTTGCAATTTCAAAAAGCAACTGCTTTAATTCACCCTCTTCATAGCGGTGTTGTAGCTTGGGATTCTTTACTTGATTTCTTCATCTCTGTCATGGTTATCATCAATTCCTGGATGATTCAAACCATTTATACCAATCGCTATGGAACAAACTCGTTATTTAACATGGTAATCATGTTTATCAACATGGGACTTATGCTCTTTATGTCCAATATGATTGGATACAATTGGCAACAATGGTTCTATTATACCTGTTGGGCTGTTGGTACATTGACCCTTACCTTATTTTTTTCAATATTTGGTTGAATTTTTTTAGAAAAATCAACCGATAATACTGATCGGGAAAAGTATCAAAGGTTTTCTATGGTTAACAGGTCTAGGAAGTTTAGGAGTCTATCTGGCAGCTCTTTTTTTCCTATTTACGTTGGAGTCTATATCTTTATTGCTAGTATTCTGCTAACATTTATTGTGCCAATTATCTTGATTACTAAAGATGAGCATTTCCAGGTAAATCTTCCCCATTTAATCGAGCGCGTCTCCCTTCTTGTGATTATTACGTTTGGAGAGATGGTTGTTGGGCTAGCTAGCTTCTTTACAGTCGAGAATTTCTCGATTTATTCGGTTCTCAATTTCGTTATCATGCTTTCCCTGTTCTTGTTTTTATTTTTGGCGAATTTGACCATGCTATTGATGAAGGATCTAGTCAAAAGGGATTATTTGTAATTTATAGTCACTATCCTATTTTCATCGGGCTTATGTTGATAACAGTTTCGATGGGTTATCTCCTGAATCCCGAGGCTAATCTTCTCGTTGCAATCAGCTTCTTTTATATCGGAATTGGCCTCTTCCAAGCTGCTGTCCTAGCAAATGGGCCCTATAACAAAAACTATCTTCGCTATCCGAGAAGTTACTACTGTGCTCAAGCGACACTCTATCTGGCTGCCTTGATTCTCTCTTTGCTTTTTCGCTTCTAATCCTATAACAGTGTTGAGTATTGCAACCATTTTTTTACTCTAGCTATAGCCATTCATTTTATTTATTTTTATGTGACACAGAATAAAAAATATTCCAAATCTAACTGGGGGTTCTTTTAATGAGTTTATAGCATTAAAAAAGCCTTGGTTTTCCAAGGCTTTTTTTTCATTAATTTGTTTTTCCATTTTATCCTCCGATTTGAACTCGCACTGACATTTATTTATAACAACACTATATATCTAGTATGGCATAATCATTAGGTATTATAGATTTTCAAACCAAATGTGAGTCATTCGTTTTTGCCCCACTTTTGCCACGTTTTTAAAGCCTGACAGTGAAAACACCTAAAAGTATTTCCCTAAAATCAGCTATATTTCAACACTTTTGTTTATTTTCAATATGAAAAGTTCTTACAAATTCATGGTGGAGGCATCTAAATCAACAGGAAAAAGCCTTGGTTAAAGGCTTTTTTGTTTGTCTATAACTGATTTGCCCCACTTTTTAAATCTATCTTTTCTTTTTTTGAATCAAATTACATCTTAACAAATAGTGTAAAAGCCAGTTACTTTTTGCTTTGATGCCATACAATATTTTCATGTAGAGAAGACAAATTTTATCTTCTCTTTTTATTTTTCAAAAATAATAAAAACTGATTTTTCTTTTCATGAATCAGACTGAAACTCCCAAATTTTTCCATTTAGTTTATTGACATTTTCCTATAAAAAGGTGTAGAATAATTTTTACTATCAAACTATACTATATAACAGGAGGGTATTGAAATGAAATTCTCTAATCGTTTATTGCTATTCCTGGCAGGAGTTATTTTTTTGTCCTTTTAGCACTCTTTTCTATTTACAGACCCAGTAGCTAATCTTGTTGCTTACAGCTGGTGGATTGCATTTGGTTTACTGGTTGCTTCTATAGCAGCTATTTTTAGGCTATTTCTCTGTACCAAAAGAACTTCGCTCACCAGCTTATCTTTTCCAAGGGATTGTTAATCTTCTCTTAGCTCTTTACCTCGTTGCCTATGGCTTTGTGACACTGCCAGTTGTCATTCCAACTATTTTAGGAATTTGGTTAATTGTAGAAGCTATTATAGCTTTCTTTAAAGGCAATCGTCTGGGATTGATTTTCCCTATTATTGGCAACCATATCATGTGGATAGCGTTGCTTGCATTTTTACTAGGTCTAGTGATTTTGTTCAATCCAGTAGCTACAAGTATCTTTGTCGTTTATGTCGTTGCCTTTGCATTTTTAATTGCTGGTTTTACCTATATCCTTGATGCCTTTCGTAAATAATCTAGCTGCCATTTTGGGCATATTAAAATAGCTGGGAAATTACATTCTCAGCTATTTTTGTTGCCTCCTTAGCTCAGTTGGGGCATCTAAATCAACAGGAAAAAGCCTTGAAATCAAGGCTTTTTTTACGTCCAATAGCTTTTTGTAGCAAAGTATTTAAAAATAAAAGAGAAGAGAATCTCTCACTCTCTTCTCAGTATATCTTATTAAATTTAGTTTTTCTTAATCTACCTGATTTTCCTTTGCGACGACAAATTCTTTAACCAGTCGATAGATAACAGCAAATACGGGAGTAAAGAATATCATTCCAAGTAGTCCGAAAAGATTCCCTCCGATACTAGCAGCCGCAAGCGTGAAAAGGGCTGGTAAGCCAATAGATTGACCCACAACTTTGGGATAGATAAGATTTCCCTCAATCAGTTGTATGATTTGATAAAGAACAATAGAAAGTAAGGCTTGACTTGGACTTACTGTAAAGATAAAAATCGCTCCCAGAATACAAGCAATCATAGGACCAACATAAGGAATGAAAGACAGTACTCCTGCAAAGATACCTGTCATTACCCCATAAGGTAGTCCAAACAGGCTGTAGCCAACCGCTATCATAACTCCTATGATGACTGCTTCAATCAGCTGACTCATCAAAAATTGATCATAAGTCTCTAGTGCTACTTTTCCGATGTATGTCAATCTTGTCACCACTTTCTCTGGAAATAAAACTTTTAGAAGTCGACTCGTCATTGCTGCCAGATGTTCCTTACTGGATAAAAATGAAAAGGTGAAGACTATAATCAGAAAGGCATTCATCATACTTGAAAAAATATTTCCTATATTACTAGTCAGACCGGATAAGAAGGCTATCAAAGCTTGACTAATAGAGCTAGACTGTCCCTGAATTCCTGATACGATAGTTGACAGCGTGTCTTTGGTTACAAATTCCGAGCTGTCTAGTAGTTTACCAAGTTGAGTCAGGACTGTTGAAAGGACTGTTCCCAGCTGACTAATAGTCTGAGCAAGGGTTGGAAGCACCAAAACCAAAAGACAGATCACGATTAAGATAAGAGATAGGAAAACAAGCACCATAGCAATCGGACGACGCAACCCTGCCTTTACCTTCATTTTAACTAGGAATTCTTCAATTTTTTTCATGGGAACATTGAGCACAAAAGCAATAACAGCACCATAAATCAAGGTAGAAGTTACTTCAAAGAGAGATACTGCCCCTGATATAAAGCTTGATGCATTCAGAATTACAAGAGTAACCAGCCCTATATAAAGTATTAATGGGGTGTATTTTTTTACTAAATTCATAAATTCTCCTTAATAAACATGTTTAGATACGACTATACTATTTGGTTTTTCAAACTCTCGGTCAAGGTAGGCTTGGTAAGTTCCTGGTGCGATAAATCCTTTGGGTGAGAGGATATCTGTTCCAGCCTGACCGACTATAGTATCTGCCAAGAGCACACAGTTTGTGGATAAGACAAAGTAGGATTTAAACTTAGATTTGATAAATTTATAAAGTTCCCCATCCGTCTCATGTCTGATTTTATAAGCGTAGGTGTAGTCTTCCTTACCATCACCTGTCGTGATTTTATCTGCACTTGGCTCCCATGGAATCGTCAGTTGTTTCAATTCAGCCAACTTTTTTTGAATTGCTGTTTCCATTTCAGGTGTCAAATCTATTCCGTAACCAAAGCGTTTTTTGACTCTCACGTTTACATAGAGCAATGTACTTGTCGCGGTCACAGAAATATAAGACACCATCTCCTACCATACCAAATAAGGTCTCAGATGACGGATCATAATTGCCATAAGAAATAACACGGCCCTGATAGCAGATATCCACATGACCAATAGCTGAAAACAGGGAGGTCTCAGCTGTATGAACAAAAATTTCTAGCTCCGCTGTCTTACCAGACTTCACTATTCCAAGATGAATATCTTCTTCCTCATCAGCATTTTCAAGCATAAATTTGTTAATTTTTGCTAAAGTTCTTGCAGGGATGAGAGCGGCTAGAACAATAGGTAAGCTAATTCTAATACGACGTTTGAGATGGTTTTTCCCAATTTCCTCTTCAAATAAGAAACCATCACGGATATTGGACAGACCATAAAGGAAAAAATAAGCCCCTAAAACAAAGAGTTGAAAGACAGAATTTCCCGTAGAGGACAAAAGACTAGTCCCACCAAGAAAAACTAGTACGAGACCATCTAGTAAGAAACGAAAACGAGGTCGAATTTTGTTTTTGCGGTAGAGAACATAGGTGACAAGGTTGATACTAGCATGAAAAATCTGATAAATTCCAATCACAAGAGCCAAAATATAAATTGGCACATCAGTAGCAAGATTCGAGCCTAGCAAATATCCCATCACTAACAATTTAACCAGTGCAACTCCCAAGGTGTCCGTTGACTGACTTTTTTTGAAAATACGTAATACTAAATCTAAGACCGTTGCTATCCAAGCTAAAAACAGAACCAGTCGAATAACCGTCACTGGCAACCAAGTTCCCGTGACCATCAAGATAAGACCTAGCAGAACAAACAAGAAACCCTGAACAAGTAATTTCTTACCAGTCAGACCTAAAGAAAGAATTTTTTCCATAAAAGACCTTTCAAAAATAATAATTAAGCCCTTTGATCAAATTGACTGGTAAATAGCTGACGGCACAAACAGCCTGTGCCAGCAAGACATGGCGACTGACTGTAGCAATGTCACCATCTTGTCTTTTGCACTTCTGAAATTTGTTTTATTGAGTCGAAATCAGAGCTTTTAAAAACTAGCTAAACTTGAAAGCTAACCATAATTGCTAGATAAAAAAAGGTGCAACCAATCCTTCTTGTAAAGGTAGGAAAGAATTATATCCATTCCATTAATTATTTATATATTACCTATTGTGACACAATACTCACTATAATTCAACTTTTTACCTATTTAAAACCATAAAGCCTACATAACTCTTTGAAGAGAACAAAAATCTGAATGTAATAAGATAGTACCCATTACCCATATTATAATTAGATTATGAATTGAAGCTTTTTGGAACTAAAATTAGGAATAATTGAGAAAGTAGGGAGGGAAATTTTTGCTTTTTACCCCATTTTGAAATAATTTCATTTTAGATTTTTTTCTAAGTTTCTTTCAAAAGAGCCTGCAGGGGGCATCTAAACAACAGGAAAAAGCCTTGATTTACAAGGCTTTTTTGTTTTTCTAAAAGATTTTCTCTAGATATTTAGCAGAATCCCAAGATAGTTTCTCAATGTTCCACTTCTTCCTTAAATCGTACTTTTCCTTGGCTGTATAATCTCATAATCTTCACAAAGCGAACTGGATTGTTTTGGTTATACAAAAGAAATACTGAAAAGAATAACAAGCCAGCAAACCACAAACCATAGCCTTCATCACCAATCGGTTGGCCAAATTTTAGAGGAAGAATCAAGAAATACAAAAAGTAATAGATAGACACTATATTTACTACAAAGCGGGCAAATCGATAAGGTAAAGCAGACAGTTGTCTAGGATCAAACTGGTTTTTTACAAACAAATTATGAGATGCGGCATAGTAAAAGACTTTCTCTGTCGTCGGCTGTGCTTTGCGAACATTTTTATAGAGTGCTCGTTCAAGTAAAGCAACCAACGAGAAAAACTGCATCAACCAAAATAGAAGAATACAGGCTAGACTGAACCAGTTATAGACACCAATAAACTTGAGGGAAAAGAAGCCCGAAATTGCAGGTCCACCTGCTAGTAAGAGAATTACCAATTCAGGAATAAAAGAATTCGTTTCACCAGCTTTTTCAGTATTGAGCAACTTACTCTTTGGAGCAGCTAAAGCCTCTCCTGTCTTTTGGTCATAATAAACAGCCTGACCATTGCATTCGCCGATAAAGACACGACGGCGTCCGAGAAAAAACATATTGACCTCTTTCTATTTATGAAAACAAGTCTTCAAATTTTGGAATTTTATTATCCTAGTATACCATAAACCAACTTGCTAGGTCATAAGATAGCTAAGAGCCACATCTTGCTAAAAGGTTGACAGAACTTCGCTCCATAGGATATGATGGGAATACCTAAAATTTTAACTCTGCATGATCTTTACGACTTCTACTGAAAAAGCGTTGGAGAGTTCAATTCTATATCTGGAGGTTTCTATGAAAATCTATTATTCAAAATTTGTCGGTGTCGGCTATCTAGTTTTTGCGGTAGGTATATTCTTTCAATTTTTCTTTTTTCTCGCGCATGGATTGATCGACTTTTCTCAGCTCAGTCTTCTCACTGTGGTACCAACCATCCTCTTTTTCACTGCTATCTATGCAACGATTGCAGGCATCAAAAGACTTTCTAGTCGCAGACTCTCCTTTGAGTTCACCTTGGAAGGTATTTATGTCTATCCTGGGCTCTTCTTTTCCAAGGAAATTTTCATCCCAAAAGAAGAATTGTTGCGAGCATCTTATGTTGAAGTGGATGTCAGTGACCCTGACCATACCAACAGCAAAGCTTACTATTTAGATTTTGATCTGAGAGAGGTCACCCAGCTAGAAGATATTTCTAAGTCAAATGTTATCATCAATACAAGTGCCCTGATATTGCGACTCGCTCTTAGCCTCTGTCGATTTAGAGAGGAAGAAAAAGCCGAGTTGGCGACCTATCTAAAAGAAAACTATGGCATTGATTTCTTATATTAGCAAGTAAAAAAGCCCTGATGTAGGGCTTTTTGTATTGTTAGCGATTCACTACTTGCACATAAAAACTGGCTGGTTTATCATCCAACTTAAACGTATTGTAAACTTGGATGTTTAAAAATTTATACATCGAAAAATTTAAAAAAAGCAAGGGCAATTGTCCACCCCTACTTTTTGACAGTCTTCTTAGTTGCGGTAAAACTGGTTATCTTTATCGCTTACAGATTGACCGATAGACAAGACGTCTTGGCTACCGTCTGCACCTGTCACTTCATTTTGGACTCCAGCTGGAGTAAAGATCAGTCGTGCACCTTGTCCACCACCGACAAGATGAATACCTGTTGAGTAGTAGCCATCTTTTTCCTCTACTTGACCCATCTCGTATTTAAAGGTTCCATTTGCACTTTGGATTGTTACAATTCCATCTGCTGTGACTGTTGCAGTGGTTCCCGCGTAGTTTTCCCAAGTCCCTACAAACTTAGCGTAAGCCTCTTGTGATTTTTGCTTATCTTCCTTTTGTTCTGCTTGAGTGGTTGTAGCTTCTGCCGCACTATTTGTTTCTGACTTCTGCTCCTCTTTTTGGCCTGCTTCAGTTTTACTTGCGGACTCTGTAGTCACCTTGCTTGTTGTCTCCTTTTGGTTTGAAGATGACGTGTTCTTGTCAGTCTTTCCACCACAGGCAACCAAGGTCAAGGCAGCCAACAAGGTCAGGACTGATAGGCTCGTATAGCGCAATGTTTTGTTTTTCATAAAAATCTCCTTTGAAATAGACACAGATAAAAGTAGCTCGTCAGATTTTGCATATATTTGACGGCTGTATCGTAGTCTTCAGTGTATCATTTATTTGCTTTTAATTCAATAGCTATCATATATCGAAAAAAGGCTAATCCAAGTAGGAATTAGCCCTTTTATTTCTAGTTTTGATTTGCTCGTTTTTTAGTAGATAAACATGGCATCGCCAAAGCTAAAGAAACGGTATTTTTCATCGATAGCATGCTGGTAGGCTTCGAGGACCAATTCACGGCCTGCAAAGGCAGAAACGAGCATAACCAAGGTAGACTTCGGCAAATGGAAATTAGTAGAAAAAGCATCCACCACTTTCCAATCATAGTCAGGCTTGATAAAGATATTGGTCCAGCCAGAGTCTGCTTGGATTTGCCCATCAAACTTGCTTCCGATAGTCTCTAGCGTACGGATAGAGGTTGTCCCAACAGCAATGACACGGCTGCCATTTTCCTTGACCTGTCGCAAGGTCGCTGCAGCTTCCTCAGACAATTGATAAAACTCTGAGTGCATCTCATGCTCATCCAAATTATCTACTGAAACAGGTCTAAAGGTCCCAAGTCCAACGTGCAAGGTCAGGTAGACTAGGTGAACGCCTTTTTGCTGGATTTCTTCTAGTAATTCTTTGGTAAAATGTAGCCCTGCAGTTGGGGCTGCTGCCGATCCACTCTCCTTGGCATAGACAGTCTGGTAACGTTCACGGTCATCCAATTTTTCATGGATATAAGGAGGCAAGGGCATTTCTCCCAGACTTTCAAGTACTTCTAGGAAAATTCCTTCATACTCAAAACGGACAATACGACCGCCATGGGTTAATTCCTCAGTCACAACTGCGCTAAGTCGACCATCACCAAAGATAACACGGGTGCCGACCTTGAGACGTTTAGCTGGCTTCGCCAAGACTTCCCATTCGTCTCCTGCTGTATTTTTCAAAAGCAAGAGTTCAACATGGCCCCCTGTTTCTTCTTTTTGTCCATGAAGTCGAGCTGGCAAGACACGGGTATCATTCATAACCAGGGCATCACCTGACTCTAGCATTTCGATAATGGAGTGAAAGTGGCGATCTTGAAATTCACCTGTTTTGCGATTGACCATCAAGAGTTTAGAGGCATCGCGCTTTTCCAGAGGTGTTTGTGCAATCAACTCCTCAGGCAAGTGAAAATCAAAATCATTTGTATTTAATGTCGTCATTCTTCTTTTCTCTTCTCATTTATTCAAATTACTTATCAAAGCGAACTTCTTCAAGTAGGTACTCGATGAAGCGTTCACCCATCTTAGATAAGCTAGTTTTCTCATGCTGGATATAAACCAGTTCAATGGGATCATCAATATCAAGTGGAATCGAAACGATATTGTCTCCATTAAGATTACTATTGAGGATACCTGTCGCGATGGTATAACCGTCCAAACCAATCAAGAGATTGAACAAGGTCGCACGGTCACTAACAACGATGGATTTCTTGTGGTGTTCTTGTGACAAAATCTCTTCTGAGAAGTAGAAGGAATTATGGGTACCTTGGTCATAGCTCAAGTATGGGAAGTCTTCTAGATCTGCTAACTGCACCTTGTCTCTCTTAGCAAGAGGGTTGGTCTTGCTGACAAAGATATGTGGCTGCGCTGTAAAGAGAGGATGGGCCACTAGATGGTTGTCATCCAACATCTTCGAAAGAACGTCTCGGTTATAACTATTTAAAAAGAGGACCCCTACTTCACTTCGGAAGTTTGACGTCATCGATGATTTCCCAAGTTCTGGTTTCACGCAAAAAAAGCTCGTACTTTTCCATATCGCTTTTCTTGAGCAAGGAAACAAAGGCATTAACTACAAAGGCATAGTGCTGCGAAGACACACTAAAAAGCTCGCGATGAGCGATTGGGTTCTTATAGCGTTCTTCTAGAAGTTGCGTTTGCTCGACAACCTGACGTGCATAGGATAAAAACTCCATCCCATCACGTGTAAGGGTAATTCCTTTAGGATTTCGGATAAAAATCTCAATTCCCATCTCATTTTCTAGGTCACGAACGGCATTTGATAGACTCGGTTGTGTAATGAAAAGTTGCTTGGCAGCCTCATTCATCGAACCAGTCTCTACGATTTTGATAATATAGTGTAATTGTTGAATTCTCATGCTTTTATTGTACCATACTTGACGCAATATAAAAAGGAACAGTCACTGAAAGCCAAGCTAGCCGTATATCAGTCTTTTTTTGCAGCTCATAAAAAAGAGGTTGGATGATTTCCAACCTCTTTATCTGTTCTAGCAAGTTAAAACTAGCTGTCTTTTCTCCAAAAGATGGCTAATAAAATCATGGCTCCTAAAACTGATGGGATAATAGCCGTATCAGCTAGGATAGGGCCCCAAGTTCCAAAAAGCATTTGACCCAGGAAAGCACCAATCCAACCCAGGAACATTTTTCCGAAGCATCCCATCCGTTCTCCACGATTGGTGATAGCTCCTGCTAATAGTCCGATCAAAAGACCGACAAACATACTTCCAAGCATAGTTTCTCCTTAAATTGCCCAATCTCCATTGCGGAAGAGTGGTACGCGTGTTCCATCCTCACGGATACCATCGATATCCATTTGGTTCGAACCAATCATAAAGTCAACGTGAACATCTGAACGGTTAAGTCCTGCAGCTTCCAGCTCTTCTTCGCTCATCTCAGCTCCACCAACAACGCTCGTTGCATAGGCTGCACCAATAGCCAAGTGGTTAGAAGCATTTTCATCGAAAAGGGTGTTAAAGAAGGTAATACCTGACTGTGAAATTGGGCTTGGATCTGGAACCAAGGCACATTCACCCAAGGCACGCGCACCAGCATTCTTAAAGACGAGGTCCTTCATAACCTGGTCACCCTTTTCAGCTGTGATATCAACGATTTGACCATTTTCAAAGGTCACTTTGATGCCTTCGATAATATTTCCATTGTAGCTAAGAGGTTTTGTAGACGTTACATAACCATCTGCGCGACGAAAATCAGGGGCTGTAAAGACCTCTTCTGTTGGCATATTTGGCAAGAAACCTTCGCCTTGAGCATTGATCGCTCCGGCAGATTCCCAAACGTGGTTCTTCGGCAAGCCAAGTGTCAAGTCTGTTCCAGGAGCAGTGTAGTGAAGAGCTGAGAATTGTTCTTTGTTGAGCATTTCCGCCTTGCTCTTGAGGATAGCAGCATGTTTTTCCCAAGCCTTAACTGGATCTTCTTCGTAGATACGGCAAGTCTTGAAGATTTGGTCCCAAAGGAGATCTACTGCTTCTTCGTCGCTTGCAGCATTTGGAAAGACCTTCTTAGCCCACTCAAGTCCAGCAGCTGCTGCTACAGTCCAGCTAACCTTGTTAGATTGAGTTGCAATACGCATTGGCTTCATAGCAATTCCCATAGCTTTAGCAGAAGCTGAGAGCTTTTCAGCATCCACTCCGTTCAAGGCACCTGGGTCAGAAGAACGGACACCGAGACGACTCGCTTTGTTTTCAAGAAGGTAATTCATCTCAGCAATCTTGTATTCTGGTACATTGTCCAAACGCTCCATTGGCGCGTGGAGGAATTTCTCACGGTTTACAAAGTCATCTGCCCATTGAACGATAACTTCGTGCGCTCCAAGTGCATAGGCTTCTTTGACGATCAAGTGAGCCAACTCGCGTTGCTCCACATCGATAGAGAGAGCCAAAGTGTGCCCGGGTTGCACGTTCACTCCGTTTGCAACTAACAACTTAGCATATTTTTCTAGATTTTCTTTAAAATTTGGTAAAACCATTCTGTTTTCTCTTTTCTATTTTTATTTCAAATCTTTGAGCATATTTGTCTTACTCAAAATTCTTCCCTTACTAGTATATCACATATATTAGCATTTTAAAAAACAAGCTCATTAAAGCTTGTTTTTATTTAACTATCACAAAAGTCGTGTACATATCTTTCCACTTCTTTTTCCATAACTTGAATCTCACAAATACCCCATTTATCCTTTTCCGTTATGGCAGCCATTATTTGTAATTTTAAACTCTGACGATTGAAAATTCCTTCCCACTGTTTATATTTTGCACTTGGAACTAAATTTCCAAACTTCGAATTTTGACTATCTGTAATGATACAGAGATTACCAAATGAGTGTAAGAATTGATCATCCATTTTTTCAACTCTTTCATCACTATTTGGATGTTGCGGAAACCAATGTTCTATGGAGCGACGATAAGCAAATTTGAACTGATCAAATTTAATGTTTTCATACTTTCTTTCTAATTCTCCACGGTTTTTCCATAAAACATAATCTACAAAGTTAAAAGCATAAACAGGAATATCTCCGTATTTCTTAATTCTTCTATCCTCAGTAAACAATCTTTCTTCTACATACGTCACTGCCATTTTTCAAGAAATTCTTTAAAATGAGCACCAAATTCTTGATCATTTAGTTCTTCAATATGTCTGAAGAGAAATTGTAAAATCTCATATAACCAACGACTATCACGATTAGCAGTAAAGGTCACAGCAAACATAGATTGAAGAAGAATAATATTTTTGTTAATTTCCGAATCTGAAAATGTATTCTTAGTAAAGCGTTCTTCAACTATGTAATGCTCTTTCGCTTTTCCATTAGGTTGATATTCATAATAAGTTCCCTTCTGCAAAAACCATTCATCCTTATTTCTGCTTGAAGAATCCATATTTGAATTTCTAACAATGTAATTATCAAAAATATGTTTTATTTTAAGAAGAAATTCACTGAATTCAATAATCCAAGTCTTATTTTTATTTTTTATATCAAATAGAGCTAAAAGTTTCTTATCGTCTAACTGAACCTCACTGGTATCCTTACCTTCCCAAATTGCCAATACATGGAGTAGGAATGTTGGAAAATCGATAACTTGGGTATAATCACCAAAATCTTTTTCTACTTCTATATTTTTTTCATTTATCTTTTTTCCTAATATATCTGATAACTTTCTTCTTTCATTATGATAAAAATCAATATCATCATAAATATTATGAAATGAGTAATTTGAAAAGTGCCATCCAAAAATTCGTTCGCGTTCTTGAAAATCATCTGCTCTCTTCCGTCGCATCTTAAATTGACTTGATACCGGTTTATCAAACTCTGCACAGGCATCCCAAATTCTTGCAAACTTTTGAGCCATTTCTTGATCTGTACCGAATTTAGCCATCATTTGCGCCTTGAGAATCTCATGAGCCTCTAGTTGTTCACCTCGAGAGTTAAAACGTTCGAAATAAAGATTCAAATCTAAATCTTTAGGAAGTATACTCCGAAAAATGATGACCTTCTCAAAAAGATAATCAACGAAAGACTGAGAATCCAATTGGCGCTCTTCTAACACTTTTTTCAATGCGTCTTTAGCATGCCCGTAACCTCTAGTTAATTCATTTTCATCGTCCTCAGAGATTTTTTGCTTAGTAAATAGTTTTTGAATATTCTCATTTGATTTCTTCCTAGCTGGAAAGGTAAGATTGACAGCTTTCAATCTATCAAAACCAAACTCATGCTTCAAAGCTAAGGCAATCAAATTAAGGGCTGTTGTTCGTTGTTGCCCATCTATGATTTTGAAAAGGTCATTCTCTTTATTAACGACTAATGTTCCAATATAGTAGTTTTCTCTTTGTTCTTGAAAAGCATCTGCTACATCGTTCAATAATTGCTCAATTTCATCATAAGTCCAAGCAAAATTTCTCTGATAAAGAGGAATAGCATAGGTATCTTCATTTAACAAACGATTCACTGATAAACTTATATGTGTTTCTACCATTTATCTTTTTCCTCTTCTATAATGTTTTCCACAGTATAATTTTCAAATAACTCTCTATCTATCTTGACCATGAAATCATTCGGAGTGACAGCATGAGATAAAAGTTGAAATAGCTTTTGAGCCTCTTTTTGTCTAAACCTTCCACCAGCAACATAGTTTCCAACAGTTGCATCATATATAGCTTTTGACTTAACTCGAGGGTAATAAGACCAAATAAACAGGGTTTCTACTATCTCCTTTGATAACTCATCTTTTCCAAATCTATCTGCAAAAAGCGAACAAATATTTAGGAATATATTGTGACACTTGAGGTAGCGCCCTTTTGAGCTATTGTAAATGTTCAACATGCCTTCTGGGTAAGCTACATTTTTTTCTTTCCCTACAGACTCATCAGAAAATCCTAACTCTTCATTTAAAAAATCTTTATGTTCTTTAATAGTTTCATGAGCAGATTCAATATACTCAAAAAATTTACTTCCATCAATGATTGGCATAGTAATGGACATGGGGAGATTTTCAATATGACGATACAATTCTAAGTATGGAAAGTTCTGATTCAAATCAACACCTTTAAAATCGTCAATAAAATCATCTGTAAAACGGAGATAAGAACCATAACGCTTATTAGTTAGTCCTGTTTCTCCCCTAGACCACCGTCTCATACGAAAAAGATGTTTATCAAATAACTCTTTGAGGCTTAAATCCTTATCTTCTACAAATTGCTCCCACTTTTCAACAATCTTTTCATCTTCTGAATCTTGCTTGCGAAGATGATAGGCTTTGAGCAAATCATGAGGTTCTAAAGATTTTCCACGATTATTCTGAGAATCAAATAGCTGAAAGGCCTCTGATAATCGTTCCTGTGGCATAGTAATCACAGAGATAGAACAATTTTCCAATAGAAAGTTACAAATATCTTTTGCCTGATTCTCACCAACCAATTGAGTCAAATTTTCCCACTCATTATAATTTTCACTCGCATGATAGCAAGATGGCTCTCCAAATTCAGCACTCAGTAGTTGATTAGCACCCTCATAATTCTCTAAACTATCTAATAAATGAAGAAACAAGGAAATTGAAATTAGCCGCTGCTGTCCATCGACAATATCTAAGTATCCATCATTTTTATGCAAGATAACGGAACCAATCTGATACTCCTTTTTCCCCATAGCATCTCGTAAATCATAAAAAAGATTACGGATATGTTTTCTGTTCCATTTATATGGTCTTTGATAAGAAGGAATCCTCAAATTTCCTTCTTTCAATAGTTCTCCAACTTTTTTAGAAGTAAATTGAATACTCATTTTATCCTCATCTATATTTATCTATCATTTCTTGAATTGTTTGCTTCATATCCTCTACTAAAATTCGAGGAGACAAAACAGTTATTGCTTCCCCTTGTCCTAGTAACCATCTTTTAAGCCCAGGTGTATGCTGACTTTCAAACTTAAAATGAGTCCAGTCACCATTTTTCCCAACTATTTTTGCATTTGGAAATTGATCCATCACAATATTCGGGTCGTACAAGTACTCGATTTCAATATTGATTTTCTTCCCAATAAAAGCGTCTACTCTCTCGTTACGAATGTCTCCATCTCTAAATTTATCTCGATAAGAAATAGAGGGTTTTTCTATATCACTATGAGACCAGGACTGGATACGGTCTACTCTTAAAGTAATATAAGTCTCATATTTCAACTGGTATACAACCAGATAAAAATAATGACTATCATAGTAAAGAGAGACTGGCAAAACAGTCTGCCTCTTAGAAGACTCAGAATACGGGTTTTGATAGATAATGTCTAGAACCTGTTCATGCAAAATAGCTTCTGATAAATTCCAAACTTTCTCTACTCTATCTTGCTGATCCGTTAAGGGAGAATAGTTAAGTTTTTCACTGCCAATGATCTGCTCAATTTCTTTCTGGTCATCACGAGGAACTAAGGCAAGTAAATTTTTTAGTAAGCTATCAATTTCTGGTTTATTCAGTGCTCGATTTTCCAATAAAATCTTTGAAATAACGAGAATATCCTTTTTATTAAAAACTGACTTACTTGCTAAGTAATACTTATTCGTTTTACGGTTATAAAGCAAGTCTCCACTATAACTGGTGTTACTAGATAAAATATCACGGAGTAGCGAAAAATCTCTCTGTATCGTCTTTTCGCTAACCTCAAATTCCTGAGCCAATTGCTTTTTTCCTAACGGAGTCCCAAACTGTAAGCGTAAAAAGATCGTTAGTAGTCTCTCTTGATCATTCATCTAAAATCCTTTTTGTTAATCTTCAAGCGATGTTAGATACGCTGTCATCCCCCATTTAAAACGCACAATCAAACGAGAAGGTACATTTTCCAATTGATCTGGTTCAGTGTCACTAGAGAAAACCATTTGCTTATCCTTAACATGTAGAGAATTAAAAAGATTAAAGAATTTTTCTTGAATCATATCATCTTTTTCTCCCAATATCTGGATATCATCAACTATAAGAAGGTCTAATTCTGCATCTCTAACTTTTTGTATCTCTAGCTCATTTTCTAATAAGTTTTCGGCAGAAATATATTTTACTCGCTTTTCTGGATTGTTCTCAAGAACCTTATTACCAATAGCTTGCAGGAGATGTGTTTTACCTGAACCTGATTCCCCATAAATATAAAGAGGATTATATTGGGGATTATATTTAAATCCTAAGTTCTTCACTACTTCTAAGGATCCTTTCTTTGCCAAAGCATTACCATCTTTTTCTATAAAATTTTCAAATTGATATTTGTTATCTAATCCTGTATTGACCATCATTTAAACCTCTTTCTTTTTATGGTATAAGTATAACAAAACAGATGGACAATATTTGTCCGTCTGTTATTTTTTTTTTAAAACAAATCATCAAACAGACTGAGCTGGTTATCCTCTGGCATATTGCCGAGAATTCCCATTTCATCCATCTTTTCAACCAAGGTTGAGGAGAGTCCTCCACGCTTGCGCAATTCAGTTTTAGAGAGGAATTCTCCCTCTTGACGGGCACGAACCAGTTGCTTAGCAACGTTCTCTCCCAGACCATCCATAGCAACAAACGGCGGGATAAGGGTGTCTCCATCGATGATGAATTCAGTCGCATCACTGCGATAGAGGTCCAATTTGCCGAACTTAAAGCCACGTTCCCACATCTCATTGACGATTTCAAGTGTGGTGTAGAGGTCAATTTCTACGTTGGAAGCTTCATTGTTCTTACGCTTTTCAGCAATTTCTTGCATCTTTCGTTTAATAGCATCCAAGCCTGCACCCATGGTCTTGATATCAAAGGCCTTAGCACGGATGGAGAAGTAAGCACAATAGTAATAAATCGGATGGTGAACCTTGAAGTAAGCCACGCGAAGGGCCATCATAACGTAGGCTGCCGCATGGGCTTTAGGAAACATGTACTTGATTTTTCCACAAGATTCGATATACCATTCAGGCACATTGTTAGCCTTCATGGCTTCGATATAACCATTGCGCTCTTCTTCAGAGATTTTGAGCCACAATCCCTTACGCACGCGCTCCATGATGGTAAAGGCCATCTTTGGATCTAAACCTGCGTGCATGAGGTAAACCATGATGTCATCCCGACATCCGATAACGGTTGATAGGTCCGCAATTCCTGATTTGATCAAGTCTTGGGCATTTCCCAACCATACGTCGGTACCGTGAGACAAACCAGAAAGCTGAAGCAACTCGGCAAAGGTGGTCGGATGGGTTTCATCCACCATGCCTCGAACAAAGTTAGTTCCAAATTCTGGAATACCAAGCATGCCAGTTGAAGTCCCGATTTGCTCAGGTGTCACTCCTAGGATATCTGTACCCGAGAAGAGAGCCATGACACCTGGGTCGTCCATCGGAATATCATTTGGATCAATGCCTGACAAGTCCTGAAGTTTCCGAATCATGGTCGGATCATCATGACCAAGGACGTCGAGCTTAAGGACGTTCTCATCGATATCGTGGAAGTTAAAGTGAGTGGTCTGCCATTCAGCAGTTACATCATCTGCAGGATACTGTACTGGAGTAAAGTCATAGACATCCATATAGTTAGGGATAACAACGATTCCCCCTGGGTGCTGACCAGTCGTCCGTTTGACACCCGTAGCTCCTTGGGCTAAGCGCTCTACTTCAGCTTCTCGGTAGAATTTGCCATAGTCACGCTCGTAACCTTTGACAAATCCATAGGCGGTCTTAGCGGCCACCGTACCTACCGTTCCTGCACGGAAGGCATATTCTTCCCCAAAGATATCTCGGACGTCCAAGTGGGCGCTCGGTTGATCCTCACCAGAGAAGTTCAAATCGATATCAGGTACCTTATCTCCGTCAAAACCAAGGAAGGTTTCGAAAGGAATATCCTGACCATTTTTGCTGAGTTTGTGACCGCAATTTGGACAGTCTTTATTGGGCATATCAAAACCTGAACCGTAAGAACCATCTGTGATAAATTCACTGTATTTACACTGCCCACAAACATAGTGAGGAGAAAGAGGATTAACCTCGGTGATCCCGATCATGGTCGCAACGAAACTGGATCCAACAGACCCACGGGAACCAACCAAGTAGCCTCGTTCGTTGGAACGATGCACTAGCATCTGTGAAGCCAGATAAATCACGGCAAAGCCATTCCCCAGGATAGAGGTTAGTTCCTTTTCAATTCGTAAATCAACGATGTCTGGGAGTGGATTTCCATAGATTTCAAAGGCTTTTTTATAGGTCAACTCAGCGACTGTTTCTTCGGCTTGGTCAATGAAAGGTGTATACAAGTCGCCTTTAACAACCTCGACAGGCTCAAAGATTTCTGCCAAGGCGTTGGTATTTTCAATAACAATCTTACGAGCCAAGTCTTCTCCTAGAAAGGCAAATTCATCCAACATTTCATTGGTCGTTCTAAAATGTGCCTTGGGTAGCGGAGCTGGTTGGGCAGCTTCTCCGTGACCAATCGTCCGGTTAATCATAGCACCCTGACCTAGACTTCGCACGATGATTTCGCGATAAATCTCATCCTCAGGTTCGAGATAGTGGACATTTCCTGTCGCAAGAACGGGCTTACCGAGACGGTCTCCGACCTCAATCAAACTCTTGATAATGGTCTGAAGTTCCTCCATATCCTTGACCTGCTCTTTGGCGATTAGAGGGGCATAGATAGCCGGTGGCATGACCTCGATAAAGTCATAGTATTTAGCTACTTCGACTGCCGCATCTACCCCTTGTGACACGACTGCATCAAAGACTTCCCCTTCCGTACAGGCTGAACCTAAGATCAAACCTTCTCGATGGGCATCTAGTATCGTACGTGGAATCCGTGGAACTCCTTCAAAATACTGGGTATTAGAGAGGGAAACCAGCTTAAAGATATTTTTCAAGCCCACTTGATTTTTCACATAGATTGTCGCATGCTTGACTCGAGCTTTTTTATAAGAGTCTGGACTGATTAAATCAAAGTTCAATCGAGCCAAATCAGTCACACCGTGTTTTTCTGCTACTTCCTTGATAAAGATAAAGAGCAGACGACCAGTTGCTTCCGCATCATAGTTGGCCATGTGATGGTGTTCTAGAGCTACGCCAAAACGTTTGGTCAAGGGTCCCAGACCATGGCGTTTGTACTCAGGATAGAGATTTCTAGCAAACTCTAACGTATCAATGACAGGTTGAGTAATTTTTGGCAGGCCGTGACGCTCATAGTTAGCATTCATGAAGCCAACGTCAAAGCTTGCATTATGGGCGACAAGAACTGTATCTTTACAGAATTCTTGGAATTCTTTCAAAACTTGAATCAAGGGTTTAGCATTTTTTACATGGTCATCCGTAATTCCTGTCAACTCGGTTGTAAAGGCTGATAAGGGATGCCCAGGATTGATAAATTCATCAAACTCAGCGATGATATTGCCCTTATACATCTTGGAAGCCGCAACCTGAATCAAGTCGTTATAGATGGCTGAAAGACCTGTCGTTTCCACGTCAAAGACTACATAAGTCGCTTCAGAAAGGTTCATCTCAACTTCGTTATAGACGATAGGAACACGGTCTTCAACGATATTGGCTTCCATTCCATAAATGAGCTGAATACCAGCTTTCTTGGCGGCCTTATATCCATGAGGAAAAGACTGAACATTGCCGTGGTCTGTGATTGCCACTGCTTTGTGGCCCCATTTTGCTGCTGTCGCAACGATTTCTTCGACCTCAGGAAGAGCATCCATGGTCGACATATTGGTATGGGCATGAAATTCAACACGGCGCTCACCTTCTGGCATTAAGTCCTTACGCTCATAGTGAACGACTTCCTGGACATCTTGCACATTCATGGTCAAATCTCGTGTGAAATTATTCATCTCAACATTCCCACGGACACGGAGCCATGAATTTTTCTTAATGATGTCAAACTTCTGAGCTTCTTCTTCATTTTTGACCCATTTTTGCATAGAGAAACTAGACGTATAGTCCGTCATCTTGAAGTTAATCAAGACACGACCCGTTCTAGTCACCTTATGTTCCACATCAAAGACAACTCCTTCAAAAACAAGTCGATTTTCCTCGGTATTGACCTCGATCATTGGAGTAATCTCGGCCTTGTCAAGTTTAGGTTTAGCAGCAGCCTTTTTGGCTTGAAAATCAAAGACAGGTTTGTCCTCAACTGGAGGAGGAGGCGCCATCTGTTCTAGCTGTTCCATAGCACGAAGGGTTTCGTCATTAGCAGCTTGAACAATCATTTGATTTTCAGAATGGAAAGCTTCCTGTTCTTCCTTGGTCAAATCTTCATTTTTCTCTAAGTGACATGTAAACTTAGGAAAACCAAAGAGTTCCAGTTGTTTGCTAAGATTTGGCAGATGATTTTTTCTGAAATGCTCTGTATCTGCTGCTTCAGAGGCCTCAATAATCAACTGATCATTTTCAAATCGAACCTGAAAATCCTGATACATGGTCCGAAATCCTTGACTAGAACAAGGTCCATCTGAAAAAGCCTCATGATAGTAGGCCTGTAAAAGCTCTCTTGAAAAATCTTGATGTTTCGTTTTAATCTCGAAAGTCGCTTGATTTCCTGTTTTTGAAAATTCTTCTTTCAATCCCTTCTTCAATGCTAAAAAGAGATCAAAGGGGAGAATATTCTCAAAGGTAAAACGAAACTCCCAAATGTTACTTTGTTTGTGTACGATAACTTGTTCAATTTCAGCCTGGGAGAAGGCCTCATGATTTCTCATTTCAGCCGGAATTCCCAACTGATTCATTAAAATTTCAAAAGTGGTTGACATCCATTTTCCTCACAATATACTCCTTCTATTTTACCATATTTGAGGCAATTTTAGCTATTTCTACCAAACAGAAAAAGAAGCCACAAAGTGACTTCTTTTAGAGTGACGGTGAATTATTCTTCACCTTTGTTTTTCTTAATGATTTCTTCTTGTACTGACTTAGGTACATCTTCGTAGTGGTCAAATACCATCATGAATGTACCACGTCCTTGAGATGCAGAACGAAGAACTGTTGCGTAACCAAACATTTCAGCAAGTGGAACGTAAGCACGAACGATTTGGCTGTTACCGTGAGCTTCCATACCATCTACACGTCCACGACGAGCAGTTACGTGACCCATAACATCACCAAGGTTTTCTTCTGGAACAGTGATTGTTACAAGCATCATTGGCTCAAGGATAGCTGGTTGCGCAGTCTTCGCAGCTTCTTTAAGGGCGAGAGATGCAGCAATCTTGAAGGCAGTTTCAGATGAGTCGACATCGTGGTATGAACCATCGTAAAGCTTCGCTTTAACGTCAACCATTGGGTAACCTGCAAGAACACCGTTAGCCATAGATTCTACCAAACCTTTTTCAACCGCTGGGATGAATTCACGAGGAACCACACCACCGACGATTGCGTTTTCGAATTCGAATCCTTTTCCTTCTTCGTTTGGAGTAAATTCAATCCATACATCACCGAATTGACCTTTACCACCAGACTGACGTTTGAAGAATCCACGTGCTTGAGTAGAAGCGCGGAATGTTTCACGGTAAGATACTTGAGGAGCACCTACGTTCGCTTCAACTTTGAACTCACGACGCATACGGTCAACAAGGACGTCAAGGTGAAGTTCACCCATACCAGAGATAACTGTTTCACCAGTTTCAACGTTAGTTTCAACGCGGAATGTTGGATCTTCTTCAGCCAATTTTTGAAGGGCGATACCCATCTTGTCTTGGTCTGCTTTAGATTTTGGTTCAACCATCAATTGGATAACTGGTTCTGGAACGTTGATTGACTCAAGAATGATTTTGGCTTTTTCATCTGTCAATGAGTCACCAGTTGTAGTATCTTTCAAACCAACGGCAGCAGCGATATCACCTGAGTAAACAGTGTCGATTTCTTGACGGCTGTTAGCGTGCATTTGAAGGATACGTCCGATACGTTCACGTTTACCTTTAGAAGTGTTCAATACGTATGAACCTGATTGAAGAACACCTGAGTAAACACGGAAGAATGTCAAACGACCTACGAATGGGTCAGTCATGATCTTGAAGGCAAGAGCTGCAAAATGGCTCTTCATCAGATGCTGGACGAGTTTCTTCTTCTTCAGTATCTGGGTTGATACCTTTGATCGCTGGGATATCAAGTGGGCTTGGAAGGTAGTCGATAACCGCATCAAGCATCAATTGAACACCTTTGTTCTTGAAGGCAGAACCACACAATACTGGGAAGAATTCAACGTTGATAGTCGCTTTACGGATACCAGCTTTCAATTCTTCGTTAGTGATTTCTTCACCTTCGAGGTATTTCATCATCAATTCTTCGTCAGTTTCAGCAACTGCTTCAACCAATTTTTCACGGTATTCTTGAGCTTGGTCAAGGTATTCAGCTGGAATATCTTCTTCAAGGATATCTGTACCAAGGTCGTTAGTATAGATTTCAGCTTTCATCTTGATCAAGTCGATGATTCCACGGAAGTCATCTTCAGCACCGATTGGCAATTGAATTGGGTGTGCATTTGCTTGAAGACGGTCATGAAGTGTGCTTACTGAGTAAAGGAAGTCAGCACCGATTTTGTCCATTTTGTTGGCAAATACGATACGTGGAACTCCGTACTCAGTTGCTTGACGCCAAACTGTTTCAGTTTGAGGCTCAACACCTGATTGTGAGTCAAGAACTGTAACCGCACCGTCCAATACACGAAGAGAACGTTGTACTTCGATTGTGAAGTCCACGTGTCCTGGTGTGTCGATGATGTTTACGCGGTGGTTGTTCCATTGAGCTGTTGTCGCAGCAGATGTGATAGTGATACCACGTTCTTGCTCTTGCTCCATCCAGTCCATTTGTGACGCACCTTCGTGAGTTTCACCGATTTTGTGGATTTTACCAGTGTAGTAAAGGATACGCTCAGTTGTAGTTGTTTTACCGGCATCGACGTGAGCCATGATACCGATATTACGAGTTTTTTCAAGTGAAAATTCGCGTGCCATGAGGTTTTTTTCTCCTATTTTTTTAATTTCTAATCTGTTTCTAACACTCTTTCAATAAAAACGGATAGGCAGGACCCACCCGTTCTCAATGTTTTCATGTTATAGTTGGTTTCAACTTGTGAGATGTTAAGTTGAATTGAACTCGGGCTAAAGTTAGTTAGCCGATTTGAGCCGGAACGGGATGCTGTGTGAAAAAGATAAACTTCCTTGTATTCGTCGAATACTGCGTCAGTTTCCTATTTTCACCTTGCATCCTTACCGTTCCTAGCATCATTTTCTTACCAACGGAAGTGTGCGAAGGCACGGTTAGCTTCAGCCATACGGTGAGTGTCTTCACGTTTCTTAACTGCTGCACCAGTGTTGTTAGCAGCATCCATGATTTCTTTAGCAAGGCGGTCAACCATTGTGTGCTCACCACGAAGACGAGCAATAGTTACCAACCAACGAAGTCCAAGAGTTGTACGACGTTCTGGACGAACTTCAACTGGGACTTGGTAGTTTGATCCACCAACACGACGTGCACGTACTTCAAGTACAGGCATGATGTTTTCCATAGCTGTTTCAAATACTTCAAGTGCATCGTTACCAGTAGCTTCTTTGATTTGTTCAAAAGCACCGTAAACGATTGAAGCAGCTGTACCACGTTTACCGTCAAGCATAACGCGGTTGATAAGACGAGTAACTAATTGTGAATTGTAAAGCGGATCTGGCAATACGTCACGTTTTGGAGCTCTATTTTTACGACTCATTTCTCTTTATCCCCTTTCCTTATGCTTTTTTCGGACGTTTAGTACCGTATTTAGAACGGCCTTGTTTACGATCGTTAACACCTGCAGTATCAAGTGCACCACGGACGATATGGTAACGTACCCCTGGAAGGTCTTTTACACGTCCACCACGAAGAAGCACCACGCTGTGCTCTTGCAAGTTGTGTCCGATACCTGGGATGTAGGCAGTAACTTCGATAAGGTTGCTCAAACGTACACGAGCAAATTTACGAAGGGCAGAGTTAGGTTTTTTAGGTGTCATAGTTCCAACACGAGTTGCAACACCACGTTTTTGTGGTGAAGAAACGTTTGTTTGAACTTTTTTATGACTGTTGTAACCAACGTTCAAAGCTGGTGATTTAGATTTTTCTACTTTTGATTTACGCGGTTTGCGAACCAATTGGTTAATTGTAGGCATCTACATTCTCCTGTGTTTTTTTATTTTTGGTGATGATACACTTGGTGACAGCTATCATCTGTGTGTACTTTTGCAACATTTGTCAGCACGTCCCTGTACACTCTTGAGAGACCAAAAGTAAAAAGTACCGTCTAACATTGTACCACTTTTTTTCTATTTTTGTCAATATATTTCTTCTTATTTTTTGACTTCTTGGATCATAAATCTATCTGAAAACGCTCACCTACCAGATAGTCTCTTCAACCGACCACATAGACAAAGCTTCTTGTATTTGTCGACAAAATGGTGTTTAATAGATTTGTAAGCAAGAGATCTCTATTACAACTTTATAAAAGGAGAAATTATGAAAGTCAGACTTGACATTGATGCACAATATACTGAAGAACAAATCATAATCGAAGCGCCAACCTTGTCCACTCGAGTTCAAAAAGTTCAGGACTTTGTCCAATCTCTGGATCAAAAGGAGACCATCAAAGGAAAATTTCAAGACCAGGTCTACTTGATTCAGATTAGCAAAATCCAGCGAATTTACATTGAAAATCGTAAAGTTTTGGCTGAAACTGATAGTCGAACCTACGCTCTCGACATTCGTCTTTACCAAGCAAGTGAAATTCTACCTGCTTCCTTTATCCAAATTTCCCAATCGGAAATTGTCAACATTGATGCAATTAGTCATCTAAAACTAACCTCTAACGGCTTGATTGAAATCTATTTAAAAAAATGAAAATTTCACCTACTCATCTCGCCGTTACCTCAAAACTATTAAGGAGAAATTAGAACTATGAAAAAACAAGTATTTCACGATGCCACAACCGGTATCCTCATCGGCCTCACCCTATCTATTATCTTTTCTTTTATCTATTCGCCAAGCTACTACGCACCTCTAAGCTATGAATCGCCCGTTGGTCAATTCATGAGAGAGCATCAAGTCCATGGTTCTCTAGTCTTGCTTTACTCTACGGTTATCTGGGCAGCTATTGGAGTACTCTTTAGTTTTGGTAGTCGTCTATTTGCTCAAGATTGGAGCCTTCTTCGTGCGACTGTCACTCACTTCTTCCTCATGCTTTTAGGCTTTGTTCCTCTAGCAATCCTAGCAGGCTGGTTCCCATTAAACTGGGTTTTCCTCCTCCAACTTATTCCAGAATTTGCAATTGTCTACCTCATCATCTGGACGATTCTCTACAAGATAGAATCAAAGAAGGTGGCCCATATCAACCAATTATTGGCTCGGAAAAAATAAGACCTAAAAACCCACTCCATTTTGTGAGTGGGTTTTTGCTTATAATGTTTGCTTCCATTCTAACAAGAGGTTCATGGCTTGCATCGGTGTCATATTGTACACATCTACTTGGGCCAATTCTGCTAGGATAGGATTTTCTTCTTTTTCATCAAAGAGAGACATTTGCTCATTGACAACATTCCTTTGATTGATAGAAATTGGATTTTCCTGACCTTGGCTCTCTAGTTGAGTTAGAATCGCATCCGCTCTTTTTAGCAAGTCTGCTGGCAATCCTGCAATCTTAGCTACATGGATACCGTATGATTTGTCAGCTGGTCCTGGTTCTATCTTGTGAAGGAAAGTTACCTGACCATTTTGTTCCAGCGTAGCCACGTGAACATTTACTAGATGATCAAGATTAGATTCCAGACTTGTTAATTCATGGTAGTGGGTCGCAAAAAGAGTCTTGGCACCGATATGCTCATGGATGTACTCGATGATAGACTGGGCAAGAGCCATGCCATCATATGTTGCGGTTCCACGTCCTAACTCATCAAAGAGAATGAGAGAGTTCCTGGTCGCATGACTAATGGCATTATTAGCTTCCATCATCTCTACCATAAAGGTGGATTGACCTGAAACCAAGTCATCAGCTGCACCAATACGAGTGAAAATCGCATCAAAGATTGGCAAACAAGCACTCTCAGCTGGGACATAAGAACCCATCTGGGACATAATTGCTGTTATCGCTAACTGGCGCATATAAGTTGACTTACCGCTCATGTTAGGTCCTGTAATCAGCTGGATGCTGGTAGCTTCATCCATCTGGATACTATTGGGGATATAGGTCTGCGCTCCCATAACCTTTTCAACAACAGCGTGACGACCATTTTGGATAGCAATTCTAGAATCTTGTCCAAACTCTGGTCGAATCAGATGCTGTTTTTCGGCAACCACTGCCAAACCTTGCAAGACATCGACAGTGGCGATTCCTTGAGCCAGAGCCTGTAGACGTTGGATATACTTGCCAACCTCCCCACGAATACGCATAAAGATTTCGTATTCTAGGTTTGCTGATTTCTCACGTGCCTCTAGCATTTCTCCTTCGATACGCGCCAATTCCTCTGTCCCAAATCTCTCAGAGTTTTTCAGCGTTGCCTTGCGGAAAAAGTGGGCTGGTACGTTACCTAGCTGCGAGTTGGTTACATGGAAATAGTAGCCGTCTTTTTATTGTAATCAATCTTGAGAGTATTGATGCCCGAGTTTTCTCTTTCCTTGGCTTCAATCTCAGCAATCCAGCCGGTCCCTTCTCTCAGCACACGACGGTATTTATCCAAGGTCTCATCAAAGCCAGTTCGAATAATCCCGCCCTCTGTAATCACATGAGGAGCCTCAGGGGCAATAGCAGCACTTATCAGGCTTTCCAACTCAGGAATAGCATCCAGTTGTTCAATTAGATAAGCTAGAGCTGGTTGCTCCATTCCTTCTAAAATGGCGCGAATTCGTGGAACACTTCCCAAGGTAGTTGCTAATTGCAAGAGATCTTTAGGATTGCTTTTTCCAAAAGAAACACGACTAGCCAGACGCTCGATATCGTAGACTCCCTTGAGACTTTCTGTTAAATCACTACGCTCAAAGAAATAATCCAGAAAGACTTGCACAACCTCCTGACGTTCTAAAATACGTTCCTTATCAATCAAGGGGCGTTGAATCCAAGAACGCAGAAGACGCATCCCCATTGCAGTTTTAGTCTCATCTAGCAGCCAGAAAAGACTGCCTTGTTTCTTGCCTGAGCGAGCATTTTCAACCAAATCAAGACTAGCCTTGGTCGCAAAATCCATCTGCAAGAAATCTTTGATCTCATAACGGATAACAGGCTTCAAGTGGCTGAGCTCTCTCATCTGCGTCCGGTGAACATACTGAAGAAGTTTCCCACTAGCTGCTCCTTCAACAGTTGCCAATCTTGAATCCAACAGATGAACGTCTTCATATGTTTCTTGTTCATAGGAAAGCACTAGATTCATTTGACGACTGAGAATCTGCTCTTCCATTTCAGACAATTCGTAGCCAATCACCACTTCTCTGGCCTTTAGATTTCGAATTTCACCACAGACTAGGGTAAAATCAGATAAGCCTGTCACATAAAAATCACCTGTCACCAAATCCATGTAGGTTAGACCATATCGAGACCCATCACGGTCAATAGCTACCAAAAAGTTATTTTGGCTATCTGGCTTACTACTATCAACCACTGTACCTGGTGTAATGACTTGAACAACCTCACGCTTAACAACACCAACAGCTTGCTTAGGGTCTTCCATTTGTTCAGCAATGGCAACCTTGTAGCCACGCTCAACGAGGACATCGATATACTGTTGGGCAGAATGATAAGGGACTCCAGCCATGGGAATCGGATTTTCAGCATTTTTATTGCGACTGGTCAACGAAATCTCTAGAATCTGAGCGGCATTGATGGCATCTTCATAAAACAACTCATAAAAATCACCCATGCGAAAAAGCAAAAAAGCATCTGGATATTGTTTTTTGATATCCACATACTGTTGCATACCAGGTGATAATTTTTCAGTAGTCATTTACTCTCTCCTTGTAAAAACAGTCCTGAGAGAAGCTCTCAAGACCTTATCTATCTTCCATTAACTCTAGCAAGCGTTCTTCCATGACTTTAGCTGCATGTTGATCTTTACAGATAACCAACAAGGTATTCGCTCCAGCAACTGTACCTAAGATCCTACCATCTTTATTTGAATCTACTACATTTGCTAATACCGCAGCTTCTCCAAGTTTTGTATGGAGAACTAAAGTAAATTCCGCTCTCGCTACACCTTCAAGATGATGTGAAAGGAATTCAACCAAGTCAATTTTGTCTGTCTCATTGGCCAAAACATAGTAGACCATGTCATTTTTCTTAACTTTGGTTAAGCCGATTTCTCGTAAATCTCGTGATAAGGTTGTTTGGGTTACAAAGACATTCTGAGCCTCTAAACGATCTTGAATTTCCTTTTGAGTCCCTAGTTTTTCTTCCGTAATCATCTGCTTAATCAGCGAATGACGATCTTTTTTTCTCATAACATCCTCTCAAATGAATATTTATTTACATTTTGCATTTATTTAGCAAGAACATTATACCAAAAAAACTGCATATTTCAAAAAAATTTTCGTCTTTCCTTAAATTTGTGATAGAATAGTAGAAAAGCCCAAAAGGAGCCTAAAATGAATACAAAAGAATTGATTGCTAGTGAGTTGGCTGGCGTCATTGATAGCCTGGATCAAGAGGCTATTTTAAATTTACTAGAAACACCTAAAAATTCAGATATGGGAGATATCGCCTTCCCAGCCTTCTCATTGGCAAAGGTTGAACGTAAAGCTCCTCAAATGATTGCTGCTGACATCGCTGAAAAGATCAATAGTCAAGCCTTTGAAAAGGTTGTAGCAACAGGTCCTTACGTCAACTTCTTCCTTGATAAGGCTGCTATTTCTGGTCAAGTTCTACAAAATGTTATCACTGAAAAAGAGCACTACGCTGACCAAGAGATTGGCAATCAAGAAAATGTTGTCATTGACATGTCTAGCCCTAATATCGCTAAACCATTTTCAATCGGTCACCTTCGTTCAACAGTTATCGGAGACAGCTTGTCACATATCTTCCAAAAAATCGGCTATCAAACTGTCAAGGTCAACCATTTGGGAGACTGGGGTAAACAGTTCGGGATGTTGATTGTTGCCTACAAGAAATGGGGTAACGAAGAAGCTGTCAAAGCTCATCCAATCGATGAACTCCTCAAGCTTTATGTGCGCATCAATGCTGAAGCTGAGAATGATCCAAGTTTGGATGAAGAAGCACGCGAATGGTTCCGCAAACTTGAAAACGGCGATGAGGAAGCTCTCGCTCTTTGGCAATGGTTCCGCGATGAAAGCTTAGTAGAATTTAACCGTCTCTACAATGAGCTTCAAGTTGAATTCGACAGCTACAACGGAGAAGCTTTCTACAATGATAAAATGGATGCAGTTGTAGACATCCTTTCTGAAAAAGGACTTCTTGTTGAGTCAGAAGGTGCTCAAGTTGTTAATCTTGAAAAATATGGAATTGAACACCCAGCTCTTATCAAGAAATCTGACGGTGCAACTCTATACATCACGCGTGACTTAGCTGCGGCCCTCTACCGTAAAAACGAGTACCAATTTGCAAAATCTATCTATGTCGTTGGTCAAGAACAATCTGCTCACTTTAAACAACTCAAGGCAGTTCTTCAAGAGATGGGTTACGATTGGAGCCAAGATATTGTCCATGTTCCGTTTGGCTTGGTTACAAAAGAAGGGAAAAAACTTTCTACTCGTAAAGGAAATGTTATCTTACTAGAACCAACTGTTGCAGAAGCCATCAGCCGTGCCAAAGCGCAGATTGAAGCCAAAAATCCAGAACTTGAAAACAAAGACAAGGTCGCTCATGCTGTTGGAGTTGGGGCCATTAAATTCTATGACCTTAAAACTGACCGTACAAATGGATATGACTTCGACCTTGAAGCTATGGTATCCTTCGAAGGGGAGACTGGCCCTTATGTTCAATACGCCTACGCTCGTATCCAATCGATCTTGCGTAAAGCCGATTTCAAACCTGAAGCAGGTGCCAACTATAGCTTGAACGATGCTGAAAGCTGGGAAATCATTAAGCTAATCCAAGACTTCCCACGCATTATTAAACGTGCAGCTGATAATTACGAATCTTCTATCATCGCTAAATTTGCAATCAGCTTAGCTCAAGCCTTTAACAAATACTATGCCCACACTCGTATCTTAGATGAAAGTCCAGAACGCGACAGTCGTCTAGCCCTTAGCTATGCGACAGCAGTCGTCCTCAAAGAAGCCCTTCGTCTGTTGGGTGTAGAGGCGCCAGAGAAGATGTAACTCGCCAAAGTTACTTGATTGCAAAGCAATCTAAGTAACTAACGCCAAATCCTATTCGGACTTTGGCTAGGCGCCTCACTAGTCTTTCGATAGAAATATTATCGATTTCTACCGAAAGACGTCGTAATCTTCAAGTTACTGTAACTAAAATTCCTAATTGTTGGACGCTAGCCGCTTTTATGCGGACTAGCTAACTGCTTCACTAGTCATGCCCCCTAAATTTAATCGATTTAGGAGGCTAAGACGTCGTAAATGAGGCGATTTGCCTAAACACTTTACTAGAATGACTTGAAAAGCGGAGACTCTTCGCTTTTCTCTTACCAGCTACTTCTTTATCACTTAGGGAGAATTTTTATGAGCCAATACGCTTATATCTTAGTTGTTATCAGTCTTGTTTTTCTATTTCTTGTCAATAAATATGAAAAAGAGAAACTTCAAAGACTGCTTCAAGACCAACTATTGAAAGATCCAGTTTTTCGTGCAACTATCACAGAGAAAATCCAATCGACGGAAAACATCAATGATGTCATTGATTACATCAACAAAGGTTACCGTTTAGGAATTCCAATTGCAAAAGAAATCGTTGACGAAATTCGCAAATAATAAAAAGACTCGAGATGAAAAGATTCTCGAGTCTTTTTATTTATTTCTGACAGCTAAGACTCCTACCAGGATAACAATCCCTAAGGATACCATGGTTCCAACTGGTGCTACATTTTCATCAAAAATTTTCTCAGAGAACAGTAGCAGAGCAATCGCTAATAGTAGCAAAGCACTGCATAGCATAATATCCTTGAAGCTTGGTTTGCGTTTTATATACTTTAAAAATGATCTCTGTAATTTACTCATTTGAACTGTTCTCTTTTGAAATAATTCTACGATCCATAGGCTAAAATTCTAGCTTAGAAAGTCTACCTCTTATTAAACCTCAAGTTCGTAGAGCTCTGCAATAATGCCTGCAACCTTCTTGATATCTCCCAACATACCACGCATTTCAAAATCAGCTAGTACAGGAAATCCAAAGCGTTGACTGTATTGTTTTGCAGTTAGACAGTATTGGTTATTGAAATTACGGTTGCCGGACCCTACAACACCAAAACACTTACTAGCATTGTCACCATAGGCGATAAAATCACCTACAGGAGTCGTTAGGATTTCTACATCTCCATTGTCAACACCATTCCCACCTTCTAAATAAGTTGGTAAAAAAGTGACAAAAGGATTCGACATTTCATAGAATTCCTGACCTTCCTTAACCAGCTCTTTGATATCAATCTTTTCAATCTCAATGTTTTTATACTGCTCTAAAAGATAGGTTTTCAGGCGTGTCACGAAACTTTCTGTATTGCCACTTAAACTGATATAAACTAATGAAATTTTTTTCATATCTACCTCATTCTTTGCTTTATCCAATAAAAATAACTACCAAGATTGTATCTTGATAGTTATTGTTTGTCAACTTTTAAACGACTTCTTCCACTTCTGTTTCTTCAAGCAAATCCTTTTGTTGACGCCAGATTTTATAGAAAACAAGAGCTAAGAATATTACATTCATAACAATTCCAACGACAGCTGCACCTTTAGCACCAATCTCTGCACTCATACGGATTGTTGGGTCTGTAAAGAGAACAAGCGCATCTTGAACTCCCATAAAGTTATAGATAGACCCAATAATGGCAACTAAAAGGTAACCGACATAAGTATAATTAGCCAATTGGACATTTTGACGTACAAGGAATACCAAAGCAACAATCACTAGAATGACTGATACAACAACCAACAGAATATTGAAAATCGAATGGGCATGCTCCGATACTTTAATAGTGTAAGCAATGAGGTCCTTAGCATAAGTTGCCTCTACGCCCGACCCCTCAAGACCATTCATACTTTCTGCCGTTGGAACTGGAGATAAAACTCCAAATAAAGACATAACTGAAAGTAGAGCCGACAAGATTAGTAAAATCCAAAGATAGATTGGTTTCTTTTTCATCGTAATAAACTCCTCATCATTTTTTAATTTTTTATAAGTATAGCATATTTCAAGATGTAAAACAATTACTCTAGGCTAGACTCAACCTGCTTACGATAAGCCTTAGGAGACTTGCCACATAGTTTTCGAAAGACCTTGTAGAAATAACCGACATTGCTATAGCCGACAGTGTAGCAAATATCCTCAATACTATCATTGGTTGATAACAGGAGTTGCTGTGCTGCCTTGATTCGTTGCTTATTAAGCAACTCTGCAAAAGTTGAATTGGTTTCCTTTTTAATTAGCTGACCTAGATAGACTGGATTGATAAAGAGATCCTTGCTAATATCCTTCAAAGAAAGCTCTTTTTTGTAGTCTCTACCAATTACTTCCAAAACGCTGACTACATTTTCATTCATTCGGTACTGACCAAAGAAAGAAGTCAGTGTTTCCTTGATATAGGCTACTAAGGCCTCGAAATCGGTGATGGCGTGAATCCGCTTGACAATATCAGTCATATCATCTGCTTTTAAATGCTCAAAGAGATGGAAAACGTCCATTACAAACTGGGTAAACAACTGCTTGGTGATGGATACTCTAGGTGTGTTTTCTAGGACAATCTTCTCTAGCAAGGTTAACTCATCGATAATCTGCTGGAGATTTCCTTGGATAATTACTCGATAGATGGGTTCATAGTAAGAAAAAAGACTTTCAGACTGATCTAAATTAACAGTTCCATAGAATAGCGCCTTTTCGACATTTATCTTCCATTTTTCAAAATTCTCTTGATACGGTTCCTCAAAAGGCAAGACCAAGAGGCCTTCAAATTCCTGACTGGCAATTACAATCTGCCACTCCTGTCCGAGGATATAATAAGGAATGATGAAATCACCCTCCTTGTCCTTTGACAGTCCAATCCACCAGTTTTCTTTATGAGACAAGTGCCCAAGAAGAGTTGCTTCATCCAGTGTTTGACTTAATACCAAGGGCTCCCCAGTCTTTTCACCTAGCTGACTTGCAATTTTTTCAAGTAGATTACCCAATTCGACCTTATCAACTGGTTTAACCAGATAATCAACCACGCTGAGATTCATGGCCTTTTTGACATAGTCAAATTCTTGGTATCCTGACAGCATGATATAGTAGGCATTGGGTAATAAATCCTTCATTTCATGAATCATCTCAAGACCTGTCTTATCAGGCATATTGACATCAGATATGACGATATCCACAGGATGTTCTCGAACGTAGTCAAGGGCGTCATCCGCATGATTAGCAGTTGCGACGACTTCCATCTCCCATTGTTCGAAAGGAATCAAACGCTTGAGTCCTTCCGTGATCATGTACTCATCGTCTACTAATAGTACTTTATACATGTTTACTGTTTAACCTTTCTCCTCATCTTGAATGGTAATTCGATATTGTACACCTTCTTGTTCACTCGATTCGACACTGATTTGATAACGATCCCCAAAATAGAGCACAAAGCGCTCATGAACATTGACGATGCCAATAGATTGACGTTTTGCACTGTAATCCATTGTATGCTCAAAGGTCCTTTGGGCTAACTTAGCTTGGATTTCGGCTAACTTCTCAGCAGACATTCCACGACCATTATCCACCACTAAAATCTCAACATAGCCTTCTCTCCTCAAGGCTTTAATACTGATTACATTATCATTACGTTTATGATCAACCCCATGGGCAAAATAATTTTCCACTAGTGGTTGGAGAGTGAATTTAGGAATCCTCATCTCCTCTAGTCCTGGATCTATCTTAAAGCCATAAGCAATGGACTTAGGATAACGAACCATACAGAGATAGCTATATTTCCGACAAAATTCTACTTCTTGCTTAAGAGTTGTCTCTCGTTCGTCTGAAATATTGTTGCGTAGCAGACTACTAAATTCATAGATGATATCTGCCAGTTCATTCTGATTTTCCATGACAGCGTACATCCGCAAAAACTCAAGAGTATTATACATAAAATGAGGGTTAATCTGAGCTTGAAGAGCACGCATATTGGCATCTTTTTGGCTTAGTTCAAGTTGATAGATATCATGGATATTTTTCTCCAATCGGTCCAACATATCATTGGTTGTTTCGGCAATAAGAAGCAACTCTTGATCCTTTAGAAGTATCAACTCTCTTGGTCTGTTCTCCCATAGCAATGGCTTCAAGGGAGTCTACCAAGTCTACAACTTGATCTTGATAGTCAGAAAATGTCCTTTTCAGGGTAAGATACAATATAAAGACAAAGAGGGCACTCAAACCTAAAATCAGTCCTGAACTAGTCAAACTTCCCTTTAACACATAGTCCTTAGGGACAGCAACCTGGACTTGATAAGCATGCGAAGTGATTCCCACCAACCAATCTTCATCTGGCCCTTTTTGTCCTAAATGAAACATATCCGTTTCAAAAGGCGACGTTATTGTCACCGCGATAGGAACCGTGCCTCTGGTGTTATCTATGGCCTTGTATAAAACCTCAGGTGGTAAAGAAATATAGATAACCCCAAGAGCTTGGTCGGAAACCGGATCCGACACAGGAATGGCAAAACTATTGGCATCTGGCTTGAAATCCTCAGCTGAAACTTTCTCACCACTTCGATTATCTCTTCGAGACACAAAAACTTCCGTCGAATCCTGCAAGACAATGGCGACACCCGTTACAAAATCATTTCGTACATAAAGGTCATCAATATTTTCATAAATGGATACTGAGATATAGGGAGATGCCTTGCGCTCCAACTGCCAGTAAAAATAATCAGGCGTACTAAGGCTAAAATATTTGTAAATCCCCTCTATCCGCGCTTGATTTTCTACTAAACTTTGAGCAAGGCGGGCTGATTCCCGATAATAATACTCAACTTCATTAACGGTTCGAGCCAAAACACGTTGAGCTACCCGATCAGCTTCTTTTTCACGCCCATCCCAGTCTGCATAGGAAAGCATAAGGGCAAAGCTGGAAATGACAACAATCATGACCAAGATATAAATCCTTAGTAGCGAGTGAAGACGAAACTGCTTGGTCTTATTTGTCGGCCAGTTTTTCGTGAATACTTTCATAAACAGGCTCCAATAAATCACTAATAAAGAAATGCCACATACCAATCCCTACAAAGAAGACCAGAGCTGGCATATAGTAGCCAATAATTACCAACAAGACGCTTCCCAAAAGAACCTTAGCCATGGCACTTAAACTCATAAAAATCCCGATAAAAGCAAGCTTTAGGGTGTTTTTATATGAAAGTTCGAAATAAACCTGCAATTTCAGAGAAACGGTATAGGCTAAAAAGACCAGTGCTACCACAATGAAATTCAAAAATGTTGCGACTAAGTGTAAAATGGTCTGGTTAGGTAATTGCACCATGAGATATAAACCATATATCAAGACTAAACCTACAATTAAAAAGGTGTAAAAGGTCACATTGCTCTTAACAAAGTTACTCTTGTAGAGCTCCCAAGCTTCTTTAAAACTATATGAGCGATAGGAATAACCATGCTCTGCATATAAACTCATGAGAGTTGCACTAGCTGGTGCAAGTCCAAAAAACACACCTCCTGCCAGTGTCAATAACCAAAAACAAGCTGTGGCAAGCATCCCTAAAAAGAAACGATGAAAGACCAGCTCAAGAAAATTTCCCACGGTTTTCCTCCAAAAATTTAATCTAGTTTTATTATAACATATTTCAAGCGCTCTCAAAAAGCGGAACAGAAAAAAGGTAGGGAGAATTTAACTCACTACCTTTTTATGAGTAAGTTTGGAGTAGATGCCATCATTATCAAAAGTGTACAAACACCAAACTATAAAAAATTACATTTATTGGTTTAATAATGGTGTTTGTGCTATAATAAAGATAGATAGAGATACCGATTAATAATCAAAGAACAAAGGCTTTACCAGGGCAAATGGATATGTTTGAAAATTAGATAATTACTATTCAACTTATTTACTGGATTAACAACTAACGAAAGGAGTATGGACCATGACTATTTTTATTTTAAGAACTACCGTGTTTTGGATTGCTCTTGTTTTGAGTCTTTTCTCTGATAAATTGTTCAAACAACAATATGTAAAAATCGTAAAAATAATTTGCACTATAATCATGTTAGTCGTATCATTATCATATCTGTTCTAAGTTATTTTAAGAATACAGGAATTTGTTTGTCCTGTATTCTTTTTTTTCTCTATAAAACGTGCATTGATAAAAACGAATAACAAAAACACCCCCTAACTGGGAGTGTTTTCGAGAAAAATAGCAAGATTACCTAAATTTAATTATTTAGCATCGTCTTTATGAAGGATGTTTTTAACACCTTCAACGACACCTTCTACAGCATCTTTTGCATCTTCAGCAACTTCTTTCACTTTAGAAACAAGTTTTTCTGTTGCCCCTTCGCTTTCAAGTTCCTTGTCGCCTACCAATTTACCAACGCCTTCTTTGATAGCACCTGCTGCTTGATTGAATTTTTCTTCTGTAGACATAAGTATGTCCTCCTTTTATTTTTTTCTAAATTAGTAATTAGTGAACACGTGGTTCTGCTTTGGCTGCAGCGTCTTTAACAGTTTCAACGCCTTGGCCAACTTTTTCTTGAACGAATTCAGCGCCTTCGCCAAGTTTTTCTTGTGCTACTGCAACACCTGAACCGATTCCAGCTTTCACTCTAGAAAATTGTTCTGACGCGAACTCGCCTGTTGATTCTGCCACATCAGTTACACGATCTTGAAGGCTAACTGAGTCTGCTTCATGTTGTTCTTTAGTTTTGATGTCAACAACATTAACGTTAACTTCAACTACTTCTAGATCAGTCATTTTCGCAACTTCTGATACGATAACATCTTTGATTTCCTTATATAGAGTTGGAACATTTTTTCTGTACTCTACGATAACGTTCAAGTCAACTGCTACTTGTTCTTTACCAACTTCAACGTTAACACCGTGTGTTACATCGTTAGTATTAACAAGTTTTTCTGTAAGATTTGAGAAGAATCCGCCGTCCACATGTAATAGTCCTGGGACTCTATCTAGTGAAAGACCGATAATTTTTTGAATAACTTTATTTTCGTAAGTTAATTCTCCACGAACATCTTTAGAAACAACAACATCTTTTTTTTCAGTTACATTTTTTTCTACGTTTGACATATGAAACTCCTTTATTTATTTAAATAATTTTTCTGTACATAGTATCCCAACCAAATTCCTAAGGCTCCACAGATTAAAACGAACAATGTTTTAAAGAAACCAAAGGATAAGATGAAGCAGGCTAGAATAACACCTACTACACCACATAGAATTGGGTATTGATATTTTTTAAACCATTCCATTTTTTACTTCCTTACTTTACACGACTAACAATTTCCTTAGCTGCTTTTTGAGGGTCATATTCTCTCACTGAAACTTCCAGTTTAACCTCTCGATCAATACCAAAGAATTCTTTCAATCCTTGAGTAATTTCGTTTTGAACTACTTCAAATTTGTTAGCAATGTTATCTGAAAGAACAGCTGTACCTTCTACATAAACGAAACATTTCTTTTTCCGAGTATGTACCTGAATTTTGGGATTTTTAACCATCTTGTGTTCATCCAATAAACATCGAACAAACCCTTCAATAGCTGAATTTTTTAGTTTTAATTTATCGTCTTTAGTTCCAAGGTTTATTTCCAGATATTGTCTAGGATAAAACAGGATTACTAACATCCATAATAAAACTAAGATAGACAGGCCTAGAAGCCCCCAAAATACATATCTAGCGATATAATATTCAAATGATGTCTGTCGCCAGCTAGTCAATTGAATCCCTAAATCACTAACCTGATGGTAATCTATCAAAATAGGAAGGAAAATTGTCAAGATTAAAATACAGAAAATAAGTAATACTATTTTCTTTGATTTTGACATCTAGAATCCTTTCAATTAAAGCACTAAACTATAGGTTTACCCATCAATACTAAATTTAAATCTATAGTTTATGATTGAGTAAAAAGTTAAGCTTTTTTACCCAAAAAGAATGATACTACAGCGACAACAATCACCGCACCAGCAATCGATGGAATAAGTGACATTCCCGCTAGAGAAGGTCCCCATGTCCCAAAAAGCGATTGACCGACGGATGACCCAATTAAACCGGCAAAAATATTTGCAATAATTCCCATTGAACCACCTTTTTTAGTGATTGCACCTGCAGCGAGACCGATAAAGCCTCCTACAATAATGGACCATAACATAACGGGCCTCCTTTCTTTTTTTAACCAAAAGACTGTCTATTGTATTCACAAAATATCTTTTGATTACATTCAGTATATCATAATATGAGAGCGCACACAAATTGTATGCTTTAATAAAATGTCTATTTTTAAAACAACACAAAAAATGTAGTTATTCGGTTGATTTTCTTTGAAATACTTTGAATTTGGAAAAAAATAAAAAACGCCTAAAATCAGCGTTTTTCTTATGTATTGATTCGTATTGAATGCTTACTTAACTTCTATAAAAAGATTAAATAATTTCTATTTTAGCTGTTAGAAACGTTGGTACATCAATGTTTTTAGAATGCTACATAATAAAAGGTAGAGTGAATGGTAGAGTAGTAAAAAAATAGTTGTTATCCTAGTTGATTAAAAAAATCTCTGATTTCCTCATCTTTTATAAAATAATATATAATTTTCCCCTCTCTTCTAGTATCCAAGATGTTTTGATTGGCTAGTTTACGAAGATGGTGGGAGGCAGATGCCATACTGAGATTTAGTAAACAGGCTATATCACAGACACAGAGTTCTTCAACAGCAAGGAGATAAAAGATGATATTTATCTGTTTATTATCGGTAAACTTTGATAAAATACGAAGTGATTTTTGGACTTTTTCCTTTTCAAGGTAGTTCGTTGCGGTTGTAACATTTTGTTGATTTATAATATTCACTTGGCAGATACTATCTTTTTCCATAATTTTTTCTCCTAGCCGAACACAGTCCTTAGCATGTCAAAGCTGTTGTTTTCAATCAGGATATACATCCCCAATCCTAAATAAACAACGGCAATAAACCATCTGCTATATTTTTTTCCAAAGTTTCTCCAACAGAAGGGACTTGTGCCAATTTTTGGGCAGAAAAAACCAAGAGATAAATCATGACTAGAAAAGTAAGTAAAGTCACTATCAAATTCGCTAAATTTAAGGTGGTAAAATATGGGACAAAGACACCAATATTGTCAGCGCCACAACTTGCAAAAGTAATCATAGCGACTAGAAAAATCAGGTTTTTTATCATCTTTTTCGCAAACCATCTTTTGCAATAGCTTCTCCATCAGAATCTCCTAAAAGCAAAACTTTGAGTCCTAGGAAAATTGGAATCAAACCGAGCAAACCTAAAATCTCTTTACTAGGAATATAATTTAAGACAAATGCAAAAAGTAAACTTAGCAATATTAGACTAACAGAGCCTAGAAATTGTCCCAAATAGATGTTAATGATGTCTTTTCTGCTTTTTCTTTTGGCAAAAAATAACATTAGGATAATAAGTAAGTCTACGGCTGTCCCAGAATACAGGATTATTGAAGTAACAACATTTTGAACCATAAAACACCTCATTCAAATATATTTTTGAATGTATTTTAACATTAAACTTTGTAGATGTCAACTTCAGCTCCATCAAAATATAGATAAGAAGGTAGTGTACCAAACATTAAAAAGTCCTGCCATCGAAATGATAGCAGGGCTTAACTTCAATATCCAGATGATATATTTATCTAAAAAAGGTAGAGTTTGGACTGAAATATAGTGAAATGTATTGAAATTGGAAAAAAGAAAAAACGCTTAAAATCAGCGTTTTTCTTATGTTTTGATTCGTATTGAATGCTTACTTCACTTCTGTTTAAATAATTCTGAACAGTATGTTGCGATTGGATGGAGTAGATTAAGTGATGGTATAGAATCAAATGACTTTCAAGAATATTACAATCGGATTAAACAAGAAAGAGGTAGAGCAAATCCAGCGATAAACGGTTTTAGGGATGCTAAGGAAGATGATCTATTTTGGACACGAGACTTAGAAGGAAATTATTGGATTTGTAGAGTAAAGTCTCCAGTTGAGGTTGTATGTGATACACAGTTGGATATTGGTGCTGTTATTTCTGTAGAAGCATATAATGTGGGCTTACAGGTTCCTGGACAAATCAAATCTTCCTTTAATAGACCACGAGGAGGAACAATCGAAAAAATTAAAGATAAAAGTATAATAGAGTACTCAAAAATCATTATTTAATAAATTTTTCGAAGAGTAACTATTTTTAAGATAACGCCTTATAAGGGAGGACTTCTTAATAATCTACCTGAATTTGATTTGGAAGAGCTTGTAATATCCTATCTACAAATAAAAGAAAATTATTATGTTTTATCTAATTCGATAGCAAATAAATCTACTACAATTAAGATTGAGTGTGAAATGATTTCGAGGGATGTTGAGAACCCTAGAAAGCAGTAGTTCAAGTGAAAGGCAAGAAGGCAAAGGAACTTGACGCTTTAGAATTTAAACAATATGTAGATGAAGGTTATCTAGTATATTTATATGCTCCGAAAGTAATAAATTTAGATAAGATTGAAAATGTAGTTAGGATAGGGGACGACGATTTATTAGATTTCTATGAGAAATATAAGTTAATCCTACCAGCATCTATCACTCAGTGGGAAGATTTATTTACTAGTGAGAGTGATTAAGAAGTATAGATACTAACTTTGATCACTGAATTTCTTATATTTTTTTAAACTCTATCTTTTTTTTGTAGACAGTTATAAAGTCGATCAGAATGAACCTTGTAAATGTATAAGTTAATTCTTACAGACCTAAACTATTCCCCTGTTTAAAAAATATTGATTCAAATTTTATGAAATTAATCAGTAGATCCCGTTCTGAAAAGCCTTGATATTACGTTGGTTTTAGTCCAACTGAAACTCATACTTTTCAAACCAGGTCTTAAGAAAGCTCGTAAAGCATCACAATTCTCAAAACGTTAATCAATACGATTATATCAACATTTCAAAGCACTCAAAAGTTTACCTTATGGGTGCTTTTTTCGTGTTTTTTTGAAAAGTTCACCTCAAAGTTTACCTTATTTTCACCTTATTGTTTTAGAGACTTTAAAGCAAATTCACCAACTGCCATAGGAACTACATTAGAAGTATTTACATAAATCTGTGTTGTTCCTGTGTCACTGTGTGTTAGAGCCTCAGAAATAGCTTCTAAGCTCATTCCTGCTTGTTTGGCAAGTGTCGCTCCTGTATGTCGCAGTTTATGAGGTGTAGCATGCGCCAGCTCTTATGTCGCTTTCTGATGCTTTTCATTTTATTGTTTAGATAGTCAGCATGTAAAGGCTTGTTGATGTTTCCTCTTGTGTCGATATATGTAAAAACAAATTGTTCTGGATTACTGATGATACCAAACTTTGCTAGTTCATATTTTTGTTGCTCTTTCCAAGAGGTAAGAAGTTGAAGTAAGTCATTAGAAATAGAGAAAATAGTTTTCTTATTTCCCTTAGTAGATTTTACTTGTCCATATCTATCTAAAGCTTGAATTAGCTGAATCTGTGATTTTGAAAAATCAATATGTTTCCATTGAAGAGCATATGTTTCAGATTTTCTATCACCTAAGAAAAAAGTGAGATAAAATAGGACATAATCTTTAAGGGTTATTTTATCATTCTCTAAATCCTCTTTAAAGGCTGAGAACCATTCTTGGAGTTGTTCATGAGTTAGATATAAATCTTCCTCTCTCTTTGACTCTGCAAGTTGAATCTTTTTAGTTGCCTTTATTCTTCTTAATATTTTTGCAACTTTATTAGCTTCGATATATTCAAGTTCTTCTGCCCAATCAAAAATGGAAATCACATAGCTACGTAAAGATTTGAAGTTCGCATATTCATTAGCCTTAGATGTCATTAGATTTAGGATAACTTGCTTATTTTGATTTAGAAACTGTATCGTATAGTTTCCAAGAAGTGGTAGTATATGTTTTTCAAAACAGGTTTTAGTGTTAGCAACTGTTGACCTGCTTGGTGGTTTAACAGTAGATGTTGTTTGTCCTGATTTGTAGGAATCCCACCAAATATTATGATAGAAGTCTGAGAAAAGAATATCTCCTTTTGCTAGTCCTGTAAATGCATTATCTTCTATTTGATTTAACTTGGTAAGCAAGTCTATCTCAGCTTGCCTTGCCTCCTTTCTCGTTTTGAATCTCTTATCGTAATAATTGCTATTAACAAGACCAAGTGGCATTCGTGCTTCAATTGGGATATAGACTTTTAAGCGGTAAGTTCCGTTCTTTGTCTTACTGATGCTAGTCATGATATTCTCCTTGTGTATCGAACCAGAAAATATCATGACTATTATAAAACAAAAATATAGATATTTCTAGTTTTGTGAGTAAAGCCATGAATTAATGGCCTCTTTATTAAATCGTATAGTCTTGCCTATTTTTATTGTAGGCAGTCCTCGTTTGATCCAACTATCTAGTGTATTGTTTGAGATACCCAAGTAGTGGCAAGCCTGCTGTTTGTTTAAAAATGGGCTTCCAAGGTTACTATTGAGCAACTTCTTCTCAATTTCTTTCTGGATTAGTTCAGCGAGTAGGTGCTGAATTTTTTGAACTTCTTCATCTGGTAGAATTACTTGCATCTGTTCCTCCGATGTATGGTATAATAGAGGTATCAAGAGATACCCTACTTACTTTTCTTGATTATCTGCAACCTCGTCCTCGCTCGTCACAGTTTTGGACGGGGTTTTTGATTTGTCGTACTCCCATAAATCCCATTGATTGTTGAGTCCTACTTTTGAAACTAACATGGATAGAAGCTCTTCTTTACTTTTCATTTCGTTATCAGGTGTAAAATCGTAAGATAAGTAAGTATCACATCCAATCTCTGGGATTCGTCTCAGATTGTTCAATGTTCTTGTAGGGTGAGATTCATAAAAAATAGGTTCATCCCCCACACCCTTTAACGTTGCTAGATGTTCAATTCTTCGAACATATTGTGATAAATCCTCACGATTATTTCCTTTAGTATGATAGAAGAAGGTCAAAGGATGTTTAGAGCTTGTGATGATAATGACTTTGGCAGCGCCTATTTTATTTTGATAACGTGCTGAGATAGGACTAATATTATATGGATCCAGAACTTTTAACCAGTCCGAAGCAGTTAAGCTATCTCCTCGAACATCATCAAGTAGTAGGATTTCTTCTCCGTTTACTTCATCAAACATATTTGTACCTGCGGTCAGAACTGATTGCCATTTTTTATTATTCAGCTTTGCTAACTGAATAAGACTTTTTGCTATCTCTTTAGCAAATGTTGACTTGCCAAGGCCAGAGGCTCCATGTATGAATAAGATTGTCTTTTTAAACTCCCCGTTTTCCAGTTCATCTTTTGTTCTGGCACCTTTAATTTCTCCAACAGTTCTAATCGCATCGTTTATTCTAACTCTATGCACTGTATATAGCGTGTGATATTTCTTATTAAGCAGAATTTCCTGTTTGGTGATATTCTCGTTCAGAATGTTATCAATTAATAAATCGATATCCTCATAACTTTGTTGAACTTCTTTTTTAGCTTTTCCTTTAAGCCAACTTTCTTTCCTTTCATGATAGACTTCTAAGTAGTTATTTCCTATCAAAGTGAATACCTCGTCAGGGGAATATTGATACTTATCTTTATCTTTTGCATGAATAAGGTAAGCTAACAAGTTATCGTATCCATATCTACCAGATTTAGCTTTCTCAAGATATTGAGGTTCTAATCCGATTTTTACTGCTAAATCGGTTAGTGTAGCACCTTTTGAAAATTTGAGTAAGGCATGGATATGAGGTTCTTTTAGTTTGGAGGTTGTTGAATTAGTTACACTGTCAAAACCTACGGATGTGTCCTTGTCGTGTTTTATTGCGTATGCTTCGGAAACAGTTGCTACTTCACTAGCTCTTCTTACTATTTCCTCAAGAATTTTTTCGACATTTTCGGACTTAATGAGCTCTTCATCCCAGCCATTGTTCCAATATTTAGGATCAAAGTATTGTGTAATTGTTATAGAAGTTAAAAGTGCTTCTTTTTTCTTTGTTGCCATGTAGAATTAACCTTTCGTTATTAACTATTCTTTAATTATTCCTTTAACTATTCTGTGTTAGACCGTTGACAAGCCCAGTCTAACACGCGTAAAGAATAGTTAGAGTTAAAATCTTAGATGTTTTTTTGCCTACCGCAGGTTTGCACCTCAGAGGGTTAGGATTGGTAAAATGAACAAGCACTTCGGCTTGCCAATCCTAACCCTCTGAGGCACTTTCATTTGGTGACTGATACTGCTCGAGCATTTTCTTAAGCACTTTGTGCATTCTAGAAACATTACGAACGTTTCGAACTTGAACTTTTATAGGTTGACTGCCGTTCATTTCTTGATACCAACCATAACGGTTTGGAAGAGCTTCCAGCTTTTGTCCAGATTTTATGTCAAATATATTAGCTGCTACAGCAGAACGAGATGCCATATTACCTAATCCCAAAACCGCACCAAATTGATTTCTAAGATTACTATCTCCAAGGTCACTACTGTACATATCCTGACTGACAAATAGGCAAAATATTGATCTACTACGCCCACTTAAGATAATACTTTTTAGCATTTTTTGAATTTTACTTTTTCTTTTTCCTTCTAGAGAGCTCATAAGAACAGTAACTTCTTCAATCAAAAGAATTAAGGGGTTTCGTTCTATAGTTCTGTCCTCTTGGCGACGTATCATCTCATTGTAGGCAACTTCAATAGCTTTGTGAGCTTTCCATCCTAGAAAAACATTAGAACTATCTTCAAATTCTAGCCAGTCTTCCTGTTTGATTTCAGAAACGACAAGCATTGGTAAAGTTTGTTTTTTTCTGTGTGCAGTAATAAATATATCTGTAACAACCATTTTGGCGACTACTGATTTTCCTGAACCAACATTTCCAAGAATTAGGTAGTTAATGATAGAACTAGGAACCTCCCAACCTAGTTTTCCACCACCTACTTTTAATAATGGTCTAGTATCTACCATAAATCTAAGTCCTCATCAAATTCCTCTTCTTGAACGACTTCGGAAGCTCTTGCCATGCGATTGTATGTTGCCTCTTCAATTGTTTTGACATCGAATTTAGCAATCCAACCAGCGCCAATATTCATTTCTATGTGCATATAGTCAAGAGCAAATTCATTTGTGTATTTAGCCAACACACCCATGAAATACTCTTCAAGCTCTTTTTGAGAGTTTGTGTCAAGATTATGAGCGAGATAGACCCAAACATCTACACCTCGTGTTGTAGCAGGATTTATAGTTTTTAACTGTAAATCATGAGCTAAGTTTTGATTGAGATGATTGACTACGTTTTGTAAGATAGTAGCTTTTCGAGCTTGTAATTGTTCATCAGCTTTCTTCTTCAACAACCAAAGAGTGACATTTCGGATCAATGTGGTTATGATCTTAACTTGCTTTCCTGTCAACAAGAGACATTGCTCCCATAAATTTTCATTTTTCTTAACAACCTCATCTGACACAATGAGAAACTGTCGTTTTAGAGAGATGTATAGAGTATTAAAACCTTGCCATATAAATAATGCAAGAATAAGATAAAAGAATATTTGTATCAACATATATGTTACCTCGTCATATAGTGAGTAGTTATCATCTACACAATGCAGATGATAACTCACTATTTTTATCACTTATTTTAATGAAATATCTGCAAGCTCAGCTACAAGAGCGAGTCCGACCGGTTGCTTCAACTTGTCAAGAATAAATGACATGTCATACTTGTTAAGTATGATGTCAGTATTAATCAAACCATCTAAGCTCTCGTTTTGATAGTTTTTCAACTTGACTTTAAAAGTTGGGCAGTAAGCTTCCTGACTAATACTGGCGAACTGTTCATAGAGTTCGACATCTACGCATGTTAAAGATGCCCAGTGAAGTTGATTTTCTTGACCTTCGTTTATGATACCACTGTTTGTATCAACTACCTTGATTTCTGAGGGGATATCAATAGAAGTTGATAAAGCATTTAAAAATGCTCTTGCGCTTTCGTAGTTGCCTACGATTAATTTTTTTTCTTTTGACATATGAATGCCTCCTTTGCTCATCTTCCGTCTGACTAGCAATTTTAACTTTGAACGATAGGACGGTCTATATTTGAATTAGTTAGCTAACTTATGACACTATTATATATTTTTTTGGTACCATGAGCAATGTGAGGGATTAATATAGTTGGTGTCTGTTTTTTGACACTATTATTTAAGGGATGTTCTTTATGTAAAACATATAAATTATGATTAACATTTTTGGATAAAAAAATATGTTGTTTATGTATTTTTATTCTTGATAAGTAATTTTGATATCAATAATGCGATAGCTTATAATTTAAAGTTTTTTTATAACTTTTGACACTATTTTTATATTTTTTTAACAACTAAAAAAAGATATTCTAATTCTGTAGTTAGAATCCTTTTTTTGACACTATTATTGAAAGGTGATATAATGTTTTTTTAAAAAGGAGGTAAGATATGATTAATTTTTGAAGATTTAAAAGTTAGAAATACAAGATGAGTTTATTTCTTCTAATATTTCTGAAATATTGTATAGACAAAGAGAAAAAAAGATGGATTATCACAAGAACGTTTTTTTAGAAGAATATTTTGAATACAATATTTATACCAAAAATAGCAGGGACTTTATCGCTCTCGCAGTTAAAAAGATATGAGAAAAATTATCGAGAAAAAAATCTTCTACTATTAAACCTCAAAAAAAGTAGCGAAATTTTTTTAATATTATTAGAAGATTTTCTGTTACTAATGACTTATATCAAAGATATATATATAACGACTATTTTAAAGAAGATTCATTTAGGTTAGCTGAACGTCTAGAAGAGTTAGGTTTATTGGATTGCATTGAAAAAGCAACTAATGGACTAGCTGGGATGAATGAATTTAACATTAAATTTGGAAAAACTTATGATAAAAATGTTTTACTAGATTGGTTATTCAATAATGCTAAGAAAGCATTGAATGGTGAAGACATACCTAAATTTATTTATAGTCAGACTAAAACAAGGCATGATATAAAGGGAGCAACTAAAAACTAAATTAGCAAATTTAAAAAAGCCAAGTTCAAAAATACTTGGCTTAATTTATTTGTTTCAATATATCTCGGAGAGCTTTTATAGTAGGTTCTCTTTTTTCTGTCGGTAGGTTTCTAATATCTTCAATGAGTTGTGAAAACTCTCCGCTTTGATTTTGATTTTCAATATTGAAAAAAGTATTCATATCAACTTCAAGTGCTTGTATGATTTTTTCAATGGTTTCAAGCTTAACGTTTAATTGTTTATTTTCTAACCTATAAATATAGTTGAATCCCAGATCAGCTTTTTCTGCTAGATATTCTTGTGTCATCCCGCTTTTCAGTCTTAGAAGTCTGATTTGTTTTGCAACAAATTCTCTTAAATTTATTTTTTCAGTCATGATAGTACCTCATAACTATCATACAAGTTTATCTCATTGAATAAATCATTATCAAAAGACTGAAATTCTTTAAAAAATAATATTTGAAAGACTGTAAAATATGGTATAATATTATTCATAAAACAGTCTTTTAAGACATAAAGGAGTTTACATGCTAGAATCAAACACACAAGGTCACGGCACCATCAAAAAATTGCGTACTGGCGCAGTTATTTCAACGCTTGCAATCTCGGCTCTAGGGGTATCTACTGGGGTATCGGCTAGTGAGACTGAGGTAGCCGTTAATGAGCCTGCAACTAAGGTAGTTGCTAAAGACGAGGTAGTTGCTAAAGTTCCTAGTCAAGCTGATGTTGATAAGGCTAAAGCTGAATCTGACAAGGCTAATCAGGATGTAGCTAAGCAAAAGGAAGTTGTTTCAACTACTGAAGCAAACATTGCTAATACTGAAAAGACTATCGCTGATACTACTAAAAAGTTAGAAGAAGCTAAGTCGGTTACACCTGAAAAGGTTGCTGAGGCTAAGGCTGACGCTGAAAAGAGAGCTAATGAGCTTGCGACTGCTGAAAAGACTGTAGCTGATGCTGATAAGTCTGTATCTGCGACTGCTGAAAAGGTAGCTGACCAAACTAAGGTAGTATCTAATGCTGAGAAAACTGCCACTGATACTGCTAATAAGGTAGCTGACGCTCAGAAAAAAGTAGATGCTCTTTCATCTACTACTGATGTTGCTCCCCTTGAAAAAGAGGTAGCTACGCTTACTAACCAAGTTAGTGCTGACACTCAGGCAGTAGAGACTGCTCAGGCTAACCTTGATAACGGTAAAAAAGCTCAATCTAACAAAGACCAAGCTATCAAAGACGCTCAAGGTGGGGTATCTAGCGCTGAGTCTAATCTCACTCAAGCTACTACAGCCCTTGCTAATGCTAAAGCTGACCAATCTAACAAAGATAAGGCAGTTACTTCTGCTAAATCAGCTCTTGATGTAGCTAAACAAGGTGTTACTGAAACAACCACATCTTCTGAAACAATGTACGATGTTCCTAAGGCAACTTACTCTCCAGCCTTGTCTGATGAGTATATTAAGGCAATTAAAGCCCTAGCTAATGGTACAGGCAATGTTCTTGATGTTATGAAGGCAATCAATAAGCCTTATACTGACGAGAAGACAGGTGTAAGTGCCAATACTCTAGGTGGGTATAACTTTACAGGTAAGTATTTCTATAAAGGTAAAGATATTGCTTATGGTAGTGAAGACACAGATAAAACAGAGATTGTTGATTTCCAACACCTAACAAAGAGCAAGCAACTAAATTGAGTTTGTATGCAGCATCTATCATTAACGATTTGCGTGCTAAGGTTGGCACTGCACCTCTTAAGGTTAGTGAAAGTTCTGTTGAATTGGCAACTCAGTTTAACCATTATGCAAATCCTTTTGAAAAGGTGACAGACGGTAAGACAAGTCCAAACTATACAAAAACTCTAGCTGAGAAGTTAGCTATGGGTAAAGAATCAGCTAACTTTGACTTGGATGCACTAGGTATTCGAGCAGAGAATATCCCAGATTACGCAGGCAAAGGTACTCTTTCAACTATGGCTCAAATCAAGCAAGTTGTTTATGAGGGTATTGTTCAGACAGTTATGTCTGCAACAAGTACAAGTTCTAGCGAAGATCTATATAGTGGTGCTTTGTCACTTCTAGGTTTCCGTGATACCGATAAAACCAATCTTGGTGTAGGTCTAGGTTTTGGTTATAGTCAGCTTGGGGTAAAATATGAGACTAGTTTCACTCTCTCTCCTACTAAAGAGGTAACTACAACTACCCAGAAGGTAGACACTAAGGCAGTAGAAACTGCTCAAACTGCCTACAACGATGCACTCAAAGCATCTGAAGAAGCTAAATCAACTGTAGCAACTGCACAAACTGACTACACTGACGCTGAGACAGCTCTTGCTAATGCTCGTAAACAGCTCTCTGATTTGGTAGGTAACAAGATTGATGTTCCGTCACTTGAAAAGGCTCTTGCTGATGCTAAAGATAAACTAGCGCAGGACACTCAAGCTTTGCAAACTGCTAAGGAATCGCTTGCTCTAGCTAAATCAAACGCTACTGACAAAGCTAAGGCTCTTACTGATGCTAAGTCAGCTCTTGAGACTGCTAAGGAAGAACAATCAGATGCAGATAAGGCTCTTGCTACTGCTAAGGGTGAGTTGGAAGTACTTACTAAAGCTCATGATGTAGCAGTATTGGCTCGTAAGTCAGCTGGTCAAGACCTTGCTCGTAAACGTGAAGCGTCTAAAGAGGCTACTGACACTCATACAGTTCTTGAACTTGCTCTTACTAATCGTGATGAAGTCCTTAAGGCTTTAGAAAAAGAGCTTACTGATGCTAAATCTAAGCTTGGTGTACTCCGTGCTGAGTTGGAGACTGCTAAGGAAGAGTTGGCTCGTCTTGAGGGTATCGCAGAAGCTAAGGCTCGTAGATATGAGAACTTCAAGCAACTTAAAGCCGACCATGACGCATACCTTGCTGAACAACAACGCTTACAGGATTTGAAGGACAAGACAGATGCAATCCGTAACGCAGGTGGTCAACCTAAGGAAGTTACTGATGCATCAGGTAAAGTTGTTGATGTTGTGGATGCTAAGGCTCAAAATAAGGCTGTAGTTGCGACAGTAGGAACTAAAGACGATAAAACATATCAAGCTCCTGCACAAGCTACAAATGCAAAAGCAGAACTTAAGAAACAACTTCCAAATACAGGAACAAAAGCTTCAGGACTTTTAGCATTGCTTGGTGCAAGTGTTGGACTATTTGCTTTAGCAGGAAAACGAAGATATAATAGATAAAAAGAAAGAGAGCGGTGGCTCTCTTTTCTAATGAATGGAAACAAATTAGTATATATGTAAAAAAATTTTTATATAAGGGAAACTTTTGATATTCTGGTTCGATTTTTTTGCTTATTTTTTTGATGAAAGTTTACCTTATTTTTAATGAAACTGATTGAAATTAGTTGAAATTTTATTTTTTTGAAAAATTTATGAAAACGTTGATTTTTAAAGAACTTTGAAATTAGATGAAATAAGTAGTGCTCCCAACCAGGTCTTAAGAAAGCTCGTAAAGCATCACAATTATCAAAACGTTAATCAACACGCTTATATCAACATTTACAGACATTTAAGAAATTTCTCTTGGATGTCTTTTTTTGTCTAGCTAAATTTTTACAAATTGGGCAATTTAGGTTACTCAATAATATAAAAAAAGATAAAAAAATTTAAAGTTCGAATTTTAATTTTTAAAAAAAGTAATTATTATTGAATATCTGTTCAAACATTTTTTTCTTTTTCTAAGGTTAATATAATTATATATACTTTTAAAAAAAGGAAGTCAAACATCTTGCTCATAGATTTTTTTGCATTTTTTTAAAAAAATACATTTTGTCATATAATAATGTGGAAAATTGACGGATTCCTTTAAATAATCATATAATATGAATATGTAAACCCTTACATACTATTCTACTTATACTTGATAAAATGCAAGTTCTTGAGGATCTATAAATATATAGACACTCTTCTATTTATAAAGTGAAATAAAGAATCACGGAGAAAGTTTATGGATATTAAAGAGACATTCAACCAGCTAGACAATACAAAATTTAATGATTTCAATAATCGCCTTGAAGGTTTTGAGAAACTTTTTAAAGACAAATATTATTTTTACCCATCCCGAAGATTTTAGCTCAATCTTTAGCATTTTGGTAAAGTATGGAAAAAAAGTACAAGTAAATATATTTTATCGAAAGGAGAGATATATGAGTGAAATAGTTATTAATGCTCAGAATTTATCTAAAAAAATTTTTTTATAATTTTTGATTCAAGACTCCCATTTATCAAGAGATTTTTTTGAAACGTAATCAAATAACGATTCGAGCTGTTCAAGATATTAGTTTTACGATTAAGAGAGGGAGTATAGTTGGCTTTTATTGGGAGTAATGGAGCTGGTAAATCCACAACGATTAAAAATGTTGACTGGGACTCTTTATCCTAGTTCCGGAAAAATTAGAAGTGAATGGAGAAATTCCATTTAAAAAGAAGTATAAATTTTAGAAAAAAATTTCAATAGTAGTAGGAAATAAATTACAGTTATTTCAAGATGTTTCGGCTATGGATTATTTTTCAATTGATTGGTACTTTATATGAGGTAGAACCGGCGATTTTACAAGAACGAATTCAGGAATTAAGCAATTTGTTGAATGTAAAAGATCAGCTTTACCAGCAGGTCCGGACTCTCTCTTGGACAAAAAAATGAAAATGGAGTTTATCGCGGCATCTTTAACAAGTCCGGAAATATTATTTTTTTAGACGAGCCTACTATAGGGTTAGATATACAGTCTAAAAAAAGATATCAGAACATTTTTTTAAAGAAAATGAATGAAGAATGTCATACTACTATTATTTTAACGAGTCATGATATGGATGATATTTCGTCTGTTTGTGACGAATTAATCGTCATTGACAAAGGAAAAAAATTATTTTGCAGGAGTCAATGGATGTTATTTTTATCTAAATTTTCTGATTTTTAAATATTTAAAGATAAAAATGACATTAGATTTTGATATCAGAGTTATGCTCTGTTAAAGGAGTAGTAGTCATTTCTCAAAACAAAAATCGGAATGTATACTAAAAAAATACCTAGAGATTTTTGTCTTTGAGACATTAGAATCAATCAATAAGCTTTGTAGATATAGAAGATTTTTGAAATATCAAATCTTTCTTTAGAAGAAATTATTTTTACAAAAACTATTTTTACAAAAAAAGGAGCACAATTGAAAAAAAGAAATGTCTATTATTCTGATATCATTTCGATCTATTTTTGAACTATAAATCAAGTGTACTATTGTTAATGTTACAGGCAAGTATACAAATTATGATATCAGTATTTTTTTATGGACGTATATATATCAGAGTAACCAGATAAATATAGCAGGATATGATTTTACCTCAATGGTTCAATACTATTTGGGGACTATAATTTTTTTCATATTTTTGTTTTTTTATCCAGTTGATTGGGAAATCAATGACGATGTTCATTCAGGAAATTTTTTTAGCATATTAATAAAAACCTGTTACTTTTTTTATAAGTATTATTTTTTTGTAAAATGCTTGGAGATAGGCTTGCTCATTTATTATTTATCATCATTCCTGTCATTTTTATTCTCCAGTGTTTATTACAAGAATGAGTTATTAACCATTGAAATTCTTATTTTAGGAAGTATTGCAATTATTCTATCTATGGTTCTATGGTTTTTAATATCATGTTGTGTAGGTATGCTTTCTTTTTGGTTAGAAAAATATTTTTTTGTCCTTACTGTTAAAGAAATAGTAATTCAGTTTTTTTATCAGGAATATTATTGCCTTTTAAGTTTTTTCAAATAATTTTTCGTCTGTTTTTAGATGTATTACCTTTTAAATACTTAGTATATGAACCGCTTCAGATGTTTAGTAATGATACATATAAATTAATAGACTATTTGAGAATTATTTGTATTCAATTGATTTGGTGCATCATTTTTTTATATTATATCAAGATTCATATTGAGAAAAGGAGTGGAGCACTTCTCAAATGTGGGAGGATAAAATGTTTAGAATAAAAAGTAATTTTTTTAGGCTACTTCATTTTTGGTTTTAAATCTGATATGAATTTTTCATTTTGACTTCTTTTTGTGGTCTATTTTTCGTCGATACTATGGATTGGTTTACCTATTGTATTTTTTTAGATTGATTTTTCTTAAACATAGACTCTTTTTAATGGTTGGGACTATTATCAAATTTTTATTTTTTTGGTAGATTCCTACACTATTGTAGATGGAGTTATGATGGGATTGTTAATTAGAAGTATGGGAATTTTTAGAATCAGATATTTTGAGTGGTAACTTGGATCAAATTTTATTGAGGCCGTTTGATACTCAGTTGTTCTATATTTTTAGATCATTTAATTTAGTTCAATTCGTGAATACTTTTTTTGGTCTTGCGATCATTTTTTTATAAGTTATGGAAATTTAAATGTACATTTAAATTCATTAAAAAAATATTATTTTTATATCCTTTCTTTAATGTGTGGTTGTATTATATATTATTCAATTTGGTTTCTAATAACGATTAGTTCATTTTTATTCTAAACTAAATTTTTCAAAAAGTAGATGTATTTTTTTGAATTATATTGGAATTTCTAAGTATCCATATAATATTTTTTTACAGGTATTAACAGATTGATCACTATGTTATTTGTTCCCAATTTATTAATTGCCAATCCTGCAGTATTAATATTTTTTTAGGGAAAGATACATTGAACCTATTTTTTTCTATCAAATAGTTTTTTTACAGTTTTTTTGATTATTATCAGTCGTACAATTTTTTTAGAAAAAGGATTGAAAAAAATATGAAAGTGCAGGAAGATAAACAATGTTGTTCAGTTATATGTTTGACTAAAGGAAGTGATTCGCTGTACTTTTGTTTTTGTGGTCATTGAAACATCAGATAATTATAAACTATAATTTAAAGAATAGTATTATTAACTTATAGGTGCTAAGAAAAAATTTAAAGAAATTCCCTCATTCAATCAAACTTATTCATATTTTTTAAAATAAGAAAATAGTTGGATTTTGATGATGGTTGATATAAAGCTAAACTGAAAGTACCTGAAATCCAACTGTGTCAAACCAGGTCATACGATCTGTGAGAAAAAGAACACATAACAAAAAGAGGAGCTTCACAATAAAGTTCCTCTTCTTTTATATATCCGAATCATTATTCTTATTTCAAAAAAGGTAGTGAAAAAGGTAGTGATTCGGTTGATTTATATTGCAATGTAGTGAAATTTAGAATTTCAAGAATCGCTTAAAATCAAGGTTTCTCACATCTATTGACGTGTAGTGAATCCCTATTTCACCTCTGTAAAAACAACGTGTTTGCGAAGTTTTGGTGAGTATTTCTTCAATTGAAGACGGTCTGGAGTGTTACGTTTGTTTTTAGAAGTAAGGTACAAGCGTTCACCAGATTCTTTGTGTTCAAGTGTAATATTTACGCGCATGGTATCTCCCTTCTATTATTCAGCTGATGCAGCTTTAGCAATCTTACGTCCTTTGTAGTATCCTTTAAGTGATACGCGGTGTGAACGTGAGTAATCTCCAGTAGTTTCGTCAAAGTTTACAGATGGAGCTGTTACTTTGTAGTGTGTACGACGTTTGTTTTTCTTCGCTTTTGAAGTGCGACGTGCAGGTACTGCCATTTTGATTTCTCCTTTTAAGATATAAATTCAGTTAGGTTTGATTTTCATCAACTTTAATAGTATATCAAAACTTTTTTGTAAAGTAAAGTTACTTGACAAAAAAAGATTAAAAAATTTTTCTATCCACTATTCTGGATAGGAAAATAGATTAAATATCAATTTCGAAGGGTTCATCAATGGTTTCTGAGACGTATTTCCCGTCTTTCTTCCGTTGCTTGACACATTCTGTAAGGAGATATTCAATTTGCCCGTTAACTGATCGAAAGTCATCTTCTGCCCATGATGCGAGTGCAGCGTATAGCTTATTCGAGAGTCGAAGGGGGATTTGCTTTTTTTTAGCTTCTGCCATTTCTAATAAAGGCTTCCTGTATTGACAATTGGTTGTGCATCATGATTGCCACAGAGAACGACTAGGAGATTTGAAACCATAGCAGCTTTTCGTTCTTCGTCAAGTTCTACTAATTCTCCTTCATTGAGACGTTCTAGTGCCATTTCAACCATTCCTACAGCGCCATCAACAATCATCTTACGTGCATCAATAATGGCTGATGCTTGTTGACGTTGAAGCATGACGGCAGCAATTTCTGGAGCGTAAGCTAGGTAAGTAATACGTGCTTCAAGGATTTCCAAACCAGCGTCCTCTACACGACTTTGGATTTCTTCACGAATGCGACTAGCTACAATCTCGCTAGAGCCTCGGAGGCTGCCTTCATCTGCTTGCCCATCACCTGTAGTATCCACATTCGGAGACACATCGTAAGGATAGATGCGGACAATATTACGAAGGGCGCTATCACACTGCAATGACAGATATTCTTTATAGTTATCAACGTTGAAGACTGCTTTGGCTGTATCGACAACTCTCCAAGTTACCGCGATACCGATTTCTACGGGATTCCCTAAGCAATCGTTAATCTTTTGACGGGAATTGCTCAAAGTCATAACCTTGAGTGAAATCTGTTTCTTGCCAATTTCAAGATTTACGTCATTACCATTTGATGATTTCATCCCTGAAAAAGGGGATTTCGTGCTAACGTCACCACTTTGACCAAGTCGAGTGTGGATTGCAGGATTGACCGCTATGCTGAAGGGATTGACAAAGTAAAAACCAGGTTCTTTGATGGTCCCAGTATAGTTACCAAAGAGGGTCAAAACCAGTGCTTCCTGAGGTTTGACAACTTTTAAACCAGCATGAGCAAAAGCTGAAGCCACTATTAGTAAAAGACCGATTATAATTCCAAAAATATTTTCCGAACCAGCACCCATTACAAATATAAAAACACCAAGTACAAGTACTAACTCAATGAGTATCAATGCTAATACACCATTTGGTTTTGAATTGATTAGTTTTTCAGTCATCAGAATGACCTCCTGTTTTTGATATCTAAATGATATCACTTTAATTTTAAATGTCAACAAAAATATGCAAAAAAATTTAAGAAAATTTCAACGACTTGAATTGTCTGAAAATTTAAAAAAATTTTCTTCTGTTATTCAGGTAAAATTTGTGCTATAATGGTAAAAACTGAAATGAGAGGGACTTAAATGACAGAATTAGATAAACGTCATCGCAGTAGCATTTATGACAGCATGGTCAAATCACCAAACCGCGCTATGCTTCGTGCGACTGGAATGACAGATAAGGACTTTGAAACACCGATTGTCGGAGTTATTTCCACTTGGGCGGAAAATACACCATGTAATATCCACTTGCATGACTTTGGTAAATTGGCTAAAGAGGGGGTTAAATCTGCAGGTGCTTGGCCTGTGCAGTTTGGAACCATCACGGTAGCAGACGGGATTGCTATGGGAACGCCAGGTATGCGTTTCTCTTTGACATCTCGTGATATCATCGCGGACTCAATCGAAGCCGCTATGGGGGGGCACAACGTGGATGCCTTCGTCGCTATCGGTGGCTGTGATAAGAACATGCCTGGTTCTATGATTGCCATTGCCAATATGGATATTCCAGCCATTTTCGCCTACGGTGGTACCATCGCCCCTGGAAAACTGGATGGAAAAGACATCGACTTGGTTTCTGTATTTGAGGGAATTGGTAAGTGGAACCACGGTGATATGACTGCTGAGGACGTAAAACGTCTCGAGTGTAATGCCTGCCCTGGACCTGGTGGTTGTGGTGGTATGTACACAGCTAATACCATGGCGACTGCTATCGAAGTTTTGGGTATGAGTTTGCCAGGTTCTTCTTCTCACCCAGCTGAATCTGCTGATAAGAAAGAAGACATCGAAGCAGCTGGACGTGCCGTTGTCAAAATGCTTGAACTTGGGATCAAACCTTCAGATATCTTGACTCGTGAAGCCTTTGAAGATGCCATTACAGTTACTATGGCTCTGGGTGGTTCTACCAATGCCACTCTTCACTTGCTCGCCATTGCCCACGCAGCTAATGTTGACTTGTCACTTGAGGACTTTAATACAATCCAAGAACGTGTGCCTCACTTGGCTGACTTGAAACCTTCTGGTCAGTATGTCTTCCAAGATCTTTACGAAGTTGGTGGTGTGCCTGCGGTTATGAAGTACTTGCTGGCGAATGGATTCCTTCACGGAGACCGTATCACGTGTACTGGTAAGACAGTCGCTGAAAACTTGGCTGATTTTGCTGATCTTACTCCAGGTCAAAAAGTCATCATGCCACTTGAAAATCCTAAACGTGCAGACGGTCCGCTTATCATCTTGAACGGTAATCTTGCTCCTGACGGTGCAGTTGCCAAGGTATCAGGTGTTAAGGTTCGTCGTCACGTTGGTCCAGCTAAGGTCTTTGACTCAGAAGAAGATGCTATCCAAGCTGTTCTGTCAGATGAAATCGTCGATGGCGACGTAGTCGTTGTTCGTTTCGTTGGACCTAAGGGTGGTCCTGGTATGCCTGAGATGCTATCACTTTCATCAATGATCGTTGGTAAAGGTCAAGGAGACAAGGTTGCCCTCTTGACAGACGGACGATTCTCTGGTGGTACTTATGGTCTAGTTGTTGGACATATCGCTCCTGAAGCTCAGGATGGTGGACCAATCGCCTACCTTCGTACAGGTGATATCGTTACCGTTGACCAAGATACCAAAGAAATTTCCATGGCCGTATCCGATGAAGAACTTGAAAAGCGTAAGGCAGAAACAACCTTGCCACCACTCTATAGCCGTGGTGTCCTCGGTAAATATGCCCATACCGTATCGTCTGCTTCTCGTGGAGCCGTTACAGATTTCTGGAATATGGAACAATCTGGTAAAAAATAAGCAAATCAAAAGCAAGCCTCAAAATGGCTTGCTTTTTTGTCTGTTTCAAAATAGATAACTATCGTGGAGGTAGTCCTAGAGCTATACGACCGTAGCGGCTGATGCGTGTAATCTTCCAGGCAGGCGACCAGGTAACTTCAACTCTGACATCCTCAATTCCTTCAATCTGTTTTAATCCAGCTACTATTTCAATGGGTAAACTTTCTGCACAGTCACAGGCAGTATCGGTGAAGGTCATGACAATTGTACAAAGACCAGCCTCATCCAAATGAATCTCGTAAATCAAGCCAAGATTATAGACATCTAGTTCCACATCTGTATCGTAAACTTTTTCTAGTTTGTCAATGATTTGTTCTCCTAATGCTAGAGCACGGTCATTGATTTTGATATCTTCTCTCATTGCATTCCCTCCATTTGTAAACTGCACCTATTTTCTCATAATTCTGACAATTTGGCAAGTCTTTCCCAATTCTCTTTACAGCAAAAAAGTAGAGACACAATCTCTACTTTTGATTGATTATTTTGATTTGACAGATTTATCTGCGAGAGCTTTAACGGCAGCATTAATGGTTTCTGCGTAAAGTTTTGCTCCTTCATCCTGCTTGGTAGTATCACTACCGAAGTGAACCTGGTCTGTTCCCTTCCAAATATCTGGATGGTCCTTGGATACTTGGTTCCAATCTGCCAGTGCAATAAATGGATATTTTTGTGCCAGTTCACGCGCATAGCTTGCGTACTGCTCTACATAAGGTTGCGTTTCCTGTGTTATATCCCCCTCATATGGAGTTACTAAGACAAGTTGATGCCCCTTCGGTAGATTTGTTATCAGTAGATCCAAATCAGCCTTATAATTCTCAGGATTATTAACACCTGTAGCAATAACTACAATTTTAGGCAAGGCTTTATTCTGACTGTAATTCAGCATCAGTTCATTTGCCTGTTTAGTATTTCGACTGACCTGACCATCAATCTGTGCATCTGGTAAGATTTCTTTCAGTCCTTCAGAAGCACGCAAGGTGACAGAATCTCCAATGATGGACACACCATCAGCTATGTTGTAGCGACTGGCTTCTGCTTGATCTGCCATCGTTTTTGTTCGAGTGATATTGGTTTGAGCTTGATTGAGGCCATTAATCATCAAATCCATTTCGAAAGCACCAACTTGGGGAGCAATAAGCATCACAATCAGTGTCAACAAGCTAAGAAATCCGACGCTACCCGCAAAAATTGGTTGAATATGTGGAATTTCTTTTACCCTTTGCAATAAGCTATTGTTCTTCCCTGCAATGAAAGGTTCAATCATATAGAAAGAAAGGCTTGCAAAGAGATAAGAAAAGATAGTGGTTAAAACAACTGCCGGTAGATTGCTCATCAGCTGCGAGAAGATGATATAAAACGGCCAGTGGAATAGATAAACGGCATAGCTGGTATCTGCTAAGAAGCTAATCACTTTTGGCTCTGCAATCGTAGGTGTTTTCTCATGCAAAACTCGTGCTGAAACAATCATCAAAAGTGCAGCTAAACTTGCCAATAAGAAACCGAGTAAATAGGCAAAGAGATAATTGAATTTCACAAAGAAAGTCAATAAAATCAAAACTCCGAGACCAGCCCCAAATACTAGCAAGGTCTGTTTCAAGTCTAAGGTTTGATTCAAACGTTTGAGAAGAGGTGTCGTATGACGAACTCCTATCAAGGTCGCAAGCACACTTCCTAAGAAGAATGGATAAACATGAGTCAAACTTGAAAAGTAAAGCGTTGAGTAGGAACTAACGATAAAGCTACCAATAAACATTGAAAGAAAGCTGACGACAAAGGTAGCTGAAGATAGTAGAAAGACCATCCCCCGTAGTTGCCCACCTGTTTTGGCTTGCTTAGACATCAACCAAACTGCCAAGCCCCACAAGACATAGTAATGAACTTCAACCGCCAAACTCCAGTTATGAACAAAGAGATGCGGAATGAACTGAGATTCATAACTTCCTCCTGTCAACATTTCATAGAAGTTAGTCATAAAGCCTAGGACACCAGCAATCTGACCACCGATCCCTGCTATATAATCCTGCCGAACCAAGAAAGTAAAGGGCATAACGACGAGGATCATCAAGACGACTGGGGGAAAGATCCGATAGAAACGTCTCCTGAAAAATCCTAAGATATCGATTTTCCCTTTTTGTCCAAATTCTTCTAACAAGAGTGACGTAATTAGAAAACCTGAAAAGGCGAAGAAGACATCAACTCCGAAAAAACCTCCTGGAAAAATCGTCTGAAAGAAATGGTACAAGAGTACCAAGAGTAAGCCTGTAATCCTAATCAAGGAAAACCATTTAATACGCATACGAGTTTATTCTCCGTTCATTAGATTAGTAAAAAAACAATCTAATGTTCATTCCATACTACCTTTATTTTATCAAAAAAAGAAGAAAAATCCTAAGAGAAAACTTAGGATTTCAGCTTTAGATTGATAACCTTAGAAATTACGACCTGACTTGTTGTAGCCATATTTTTCAACAAAATGCTCACGGAATTCCAAGAGATTGTCATCCATAATAGCCTGACGAACCTGCTTCATCAGATTGAGCAAGAAGTAGAGGTTATGGTAACTGGTCAAACGGATACCAAAGGTTTCATCAGCCTTGAGCAAATGGCGAAGGTAGGCACGGGTATAGTTCTTACATGTGTAGCAATCGCACTCATGATCCAGTGGCGTAAAGTCCTCTGCAAACTGGGCATTCTTGACAACCAAACGACCCTGACTGGTCATACAAGTCCCATTACGAGCGATACGAGTCGGCAAGACACAGTCAAACATATCGACCCCACGAATAACCCCATCAATCAAGCTATCCGGCGCTCCTACTCCCATCAAGTAACGAGGTTTGTTTTCAGGAAGGAGTTGAGTGGTGAAATCCAAAACAGCATTCATCTCTTCGTGGGTTTCTCCTACTGCCAAGCCCCCGATAGAATATCCTGGGAAGTCCATACTTACAAGGTCATGAGCTGACTGACGGCGAAGATCTTCAAATCCTGCACCTTGTACGATTCCGAATAGACCTTGATCATGTGGACGACGATGTGCCTTTAGACCACGTTCTGCCCAACGGCTGGTACGTTCGATTGACTTTTTAACGTAGTCGTAAGGTTGATAAAACTGAGGACATTCGTCAAAAGACATCATGATGTCTGAGCCCAGATTGTTCTGAATAGAGATGGCCTTTTCAGGTGAAAGAAACATCTTAGAACCATTGAGGTGATTCTTGAAGGTTACTCCTTCTTCCGTAATATTACGGCTATCAGCTAGTGAATAAACCTGGAAACCACCACTATCTGTCAAGATGGGCTGGTCCCAGTTCATGAACTTGTGAAGCCCACCTGCACGAGCAATTAGTTCATCTCCAGGACGGAGCCAGAGATGATAGGTATTAGACAGGATAATCCCAGAACCCATCTCCTTCAATTCTTCAGGTGACTGAGTTTTGACAGTAGCTTGAGTTCCAACTGGCATGAACATAGGAGTTGGGAAGGTTCCGTGTGGTGTGATAATCTCACCCAGACGAGCTCCCGTGTGTTTTTCTTTTTTAATCAAACGGTATTTGATTGGTGAATCTGACATTTTTTACCTCCGAAGCTGGGAAAGACAGTCCCAGTTCTTACTTTGCGCCCAAGGGCATACTGTATGATTCTATCAAAAAAAACAGGAACTGTCACGAACTATGGTATAAGTGACAAATGTTTTCCAATGCTTTCTGTTGCTTATCAATAGTTTAGTTTTTGCTTATTTTTATTTAAAATCATTTCCGTTATTTTTCGTCATTTTTTTAAATCGTATTCATCTTCGTATTCATTTTCATACCACATTTGCCCGTATAGTTGAGAAGGTTGTAATTTAATTCTAATAGTTTACAAAATGATCAGTGAGTAATTTCACTGTTTTTTCTACTTTCAGGCCAAACAAAAAAACCGCAAGCCTAAGCCTGCGGTAGATACTCAATTTTAGAAAAGTCCTCCTTTCCTTTTATTTTTTTAATTATTTAGTAGTAATCAAGCCGTCTGGCTCAACTGTGAACTCTGGCTTGTCTGCCATTGTGCCATCTGGTTTGAGGTAGTACCAGCCTTTTCCATCTACTGATTTTACAAATGCATTCGATACCATCTCTCCTTTTTGGTAATCGAGATAGTACAAGTGTTCCTTATACTTAACCCAACCAGTGGCCATCTTACCGTCTTCTTTAAAGTAGTACCACTTGTTACTGATAAGCGCCCATCCAGTAGCCATTGCGCCATTAGGAAGCAAGTAATACCAGTATCCGTCTGAATGCTTGTGCCATGTGTTAGCTTTCATGTAGCCGTTACTATCGAAGTAATACCAGACATTATTGATCTTCTGCCATTTGTTCGTTGGATAGCTTCCATCTGCATTGACATACCACCAGCCAGTCGAATTTCTCTTCCAACCTTCTTGGTTGCCCTCATTATCGAGCATTTCTTGGACGGTTGAACCAAGAGATTGATAATGTTTAATCTTAGCAATCACATAGTCACGCAAGCTGTCATTGTAGCCACCATGCAATTCCAGGGAACGAGCAGGGCATGAGGTACTTGAAAATTCATTATGGAACTTGATGTTTGAATAGTTCGGTGTATCACCGTAGTAGGTCATATCCTCGGCCATTTGGCGCAATACCATGTTTTCATTTTCAATGAACTCGGCATCCGTCGAATTATACTGCTGGCATACTTCATAGCTGAGCGAGTTCATGTTAGCATCGTAGTTTGCAGCACTCCAGGTGCCATTGTAAGTATCTTCAACGCGAGCGATTGCATCACGAGTAATGTAGTAATGGGCGAAACCAAGTTCAGACTGGCCGTTATCATAGCGAGATTGCAGCCAGTTCACATAACTTTCAGCGCTCATAGAACCTGCATCATTGTGCATGATGTAATATTTTGGTTTTTCGGAAGGACGAGAACCTGCAATTCCATTGAAAATTGTATTATTGATGATTTTGACCATGTCTACTGCCCCTTCCACGCATCATTCATCTGCTTCACGGCTGACTCGACAAATGTATCGAGGTCACGATCGGTCATGCTGATGTTATATTTGCTTAGCTCAGCACGGATTTTAGTTCGTGCTTGTTCTAGCTTCTCTTCGCCCTTGTAACCAGTTTCTGAAGCGACTTGCTCCACTGCGTTGACTGCGTTCTTGGCCAAGATTTCGACAATCTTGACCGTCTGTTCACCACCCTTCTTAATAAGGTAGTCCTTGATTGCTTTGACTGTGATGCCTGCCAAAATGACTAGGATGCTGATTGCTCCGTTGATTAAAATTTCGTTAATCTGTTGCATTTATATTTTTCCTCCACAATTTCCAATGCTAGAAATTTTTTTCATACAGTACCTTAATGGCTCCATTTCCACCAAGCTCGACATAACTTTCATAAAGACGAGACAATTCCTCAATCTCATGCTGATTGGTATTGCCTCGTCTAATTGCTTTTTTTAGGTTTTCTTGCAATCGAAAACGCTGTAATCTTTGAAGACCTTTTCCAATAACGCTCAATCCTTTGCTATTATCTTTGCCGATAGTCTCAACATTCGAGACGGTCTTTTCAATAGCACTAATCTTATCAGATAAGAGACCGATTTGCTTATCAGTCTCTTTTGTGTTCTGCGTACTCTTGAAAGAGAAATAGCTAGGAATGATCACGATTAGAATCGGGCTCAATTTATCTAGAAATGCTAGTAATTCCAATCAGACCACTTCCAATCTACTGTGCAGAAACTCGAGTGGTTTCAAGATCACTTCCATTCTTTTGGCCATCCCACTTCCAGATTGCAAGAATACCATTTTGAGATGGTCCTCCTTCAAGCTGCTTGAGAGATTCGCCTTTGTAAGTAAAAGAATGATTTGTCTGAATCAAGACGCGCTTGCCCTCGCCGTTCAATTCGACATGTTCAGGATTTTCAATCACAAACATATCCCCTGGTTGATAGACCTTACCTTCCTCAGCAACTGGGAAGAGTTCGACAAGTTCCTTGTAGGTTGTTCCATAGGCGATTTTCTCACCCATAATGGAATCTTGAGCCATGACTCGTACCACTTTGTCGATTTTATTTGCAAGCGCAGAGAGTCGATTCTGTTCGCTCTCATTTTGAGCAATCTTCTGATTTGCCTGTTCAAGCTTATTCTGCGCTTGCACAATCGCAGAGCTTGGATCCAATTCAGACTTGAGAACATCCAACACCGCTTGAATCAAAACGTCTTCTGGTTCGTTTGTACGGTCTCCAGGGAACGATCGTGAGTTAGTGCTGTAACGGTTGCCTTCTGATAGTTGAATTTCTACCACCGTCTCAATGTTCGAGCCAGAAATTCTTAGGTACGGTTTGGTTGATAGATTATAACCATTGATTGTCATGTCTATTCTCCTTCAGCTGGTTCAGTTTGTTCATCAAGCAGAGCTTCCAGCTCATCCACTCGTGCTTGAAGTCTTTGATTCTCTGCCCTTTGTTCATTCAACTGAATGCTCAAGAGATTACTTGTAATCATAGAATTTGTTGAGGCTGTTGACATTTCACTAATTGTCATTTGTAAAGCTTGATTAAGCTGTTCTGCGTTCATTTTCTAAGTTCTCCAATCTTTGTGTAAGTTTTCTATTTTCAAGAGCGAGCTCCTGAATTGCTTTAAGTGCGATGTTTGTTAGTCTGAGGTTATCCAGATTCAGCGTGTCTCCATTCTCGTAAACAAGCGTAGAATCTACTGTTTGGACCTCTTGGGCAATCAAACCAATCTTTGTGTGCGCTTGTTGTGGTCTATCTTCTTGTTTCTTCCAATCGTATTCCTTAAATTGGAATTGCTGGATATAGTCAAGAGCCTTATGCTTGCAATCAACGATGTTTTCTTTCAAACGTCTGTCCGAAAAATGCTGATCAACAACTGACCACAAGCTGTATGCTTTACCGTTGTAGCTATAGTAAATGTCATTTCCTGAACCACCGAAGCTCAAAGATACATTGTCTGAATTCCAAAGACCCAGCGTGGCTGTAAGCTTACCATTCACGCTACCTTTTCCAGTTCGGAGCCAGCCGATCCCTTTTGCATTGATATAGCCATTGACCGTCATAAGGAAGTCATCACTATCCAACCCTGTCCCGCTGGTAGTCAAATCTGAATCTTTATACACATAAAGGCCATATGGAACATTTTCCCCACGACCATAAGAACCGATGAACTGGACTCCCAATCCATCTTTTGAATTGACCGTTCGAGGCACGTTGATCTGAAGACCGCCATCCACGGTATCAAATGAACCGTAGGTACCTAATTGGATTTTAGTGTGTCCAGTTAAAGTTGCACCAGAAATACTAGAACCTGTGATTGTGCCACCTGAGATACTAGATCCAATGATGGTGCTCCCTTGTATTCTTCCACCAGTTAAAACACCTGTCTTGATTTGGCTGGCATCGAGCGTAACGCTTTGAACACGGTTAATAAAGGCTTGTTTGGCAAATAGTTGACTCAAGTAAGCTTCATTTGCGACCAATTTGTTGAAGAAAGCTTGGTCAACCTTCAATTTTTCAGCCGTAACGGCTTCAGCATCTAAAACTACTGTGGTCACCGAACCTGCCTCAAAATTGGCCGTCTTCAGCTTGTCAATCATAGCTGACTTGATAACTGCTTTATCAATCAGAGTCTCGCCAGTTATATGAGTTAACTTACCAACGAAGCGGTTATGTCCATTGGCGCCAAGATTAATTCCTGAAATCAAATCACCTGCACTGTTGATGTTCTGAACTGCCCATGAGCCAGCTAGTTGGCTTTGAACTGAGCGAACAGCTTCATCTGTATCTTCTGGTGCTTCTGAGAATGGAGTTGCCACTGTTCCGATTTCAATTTTTGGAAATGCAATCCAAACGGTTGCGTTTGACAAAACATGTAAGATTAGCTCGCTAGTAGCGTTTGTATTTTCATTTCTTATGAACTCAACATCGTAAAATTGCCAATCCGTAGTCAATGAGATACCTTTAACAGCACTTCTATATCCTGCTCTTGCTTGAAAACTCGTATTATCGACAGTCGATTTTGCCCAAAAACTAAATCTTACTGATTTATTCTTAAACTCATCATCTCGGCCAGTGCGACCATTTCCGCCGATAGCGAATGTGATTTTTTGATTATCGATTTTCCCATTGAAGGTTGATACAATCTTTAATGTATTCACTCCTCTAAATTGATTTTCAGAATCAATACTTACAGCTAACTGGCCTTTTGTCTGCGAAGCATCATCAAACAACTTGTACGTTGAATACTTGTCTCTTAAATCACGTTTGAATAGTGAATTTAAGAATAGATTTCGGCCACTTGCTGATGCTTTTGACACCTCGACTTGAAATAACTGACTCGTAAGAGCCATACGAGCGACATTGTCTGCGATACTATTATTAGTATTCCCCAGAATCCGTTCATAGAGCTGGCTAGTTTCTCTGACTCGCTGAAAGTCCGTCTGATTAGCCTTGCCAGAAATCAATGAAGTGATATCTGCGAATCGTCCGTCAACTGCATTTTTGTAGGTCGCAATCTGAGTGGCGATTAAGCCATTTTGTGGGTTGGTAATAGCTTCAAACTTGCGTTCAAGACCTCTCACGTCCTCTTGATGAGTAGCCTTACCAACATAACCCATCGTAACCAGCTCACGAACTGCATTAGCTTGACGAGCACTCTCTTCTCGAGTGTATCTTCTCAGGACTTCCTGTCTCTGGCCGTCTTGATTGACGTAATTTTCAACAGTTGCCATCTTAGTAGATAGACCGTCTGCAGTCTGCTTAAATTCAGTTCTAGCAGCTAGAATTTCATCCTTACCATCTTCTGGCGCTTGTCTTGGCGTGGTAGCGATCGTCCCTTCTTCCAACTGTGGATCTCGAATATAGACTACATCCCCGATTTCCCAGTCGTTAGCATAGAACACACATGAATAATATTGTTTGAACGCAACTTGGAATGTGTTTGTTATTCGATCCCACTCTGTCGATATCAGCACATTTTTCTTTAATCCACCGGCTTCAAATCCCATTGCGAAGAGGGTAATTGGTCGACTAGATTTTATATCCCAAGACCAGGTCATGTCTTTTCCTTGGAAGACATCAGGTCTTAAATCAAACAAGACTTTGTGGAACCCGCCTTTGCCACCTTTAGTACAAGTGGCTTTAAGCATGTAACCACTTTTAGAAAATTGGTCTTCTACTCGTTCAAATTTCCAACCAACTGAGGTGCTTGACAGTGGTAGCCATTTGTCCCAATCATAATTGCGAATAAAATTTCGTCCACCAATCTTCATCTTAGCGAAAGTCTGAGTCAGCCCATCGATACCCTGAGCAACTTCTGATTTTGTCGCAAATCCGTTCATCTGCCCAGTCATGCGACTAAGAGCTTCTGTGGTCGTTCTACGATACTCTGAAGCTTGATTTACCTCGTTTGTAACCGTTCGTTTCAAGACATCCAAATCACCCGACAGAGCCGTTTGAACATTCGTAGCCTGTCTCTTAAACTCTTCAAGCCTTGCAACAGAGTCCAGACCAATCCTCTTGGCTTCCTGAGCGAGCAGACTACTGGCACCAGCATTTCGCAAGGCTTCTTCAGCCCTACGTTTGGCTTCTTGTAATGGGCCGTTGTCAAAGCTGTTGAAACGCTGATTGATAGTGTCAGATAGTTCTTGCTTGACTTCTTCAGCTCTGGCTTTGGTAGCGTTGAGACCGTCTGTGAATTGATTGACCAACTCTTCTTTTTGCCGGTCAAAAGTAAGATCAGCATTCTTGAGTTCTCTGGCTAACTGTCTTTCAAAATCGTCTTGAAGTTGTTGCGCCTCCCCCTTGACGGCATCACTCACTGCGTTACCAATCGCATTTGCAAGCCCAGACTGGAATTGACCGAATCCGATAGATTTCAACTTCTTGGCCATCGGTGAGTAAGTGTACTTAGTAATCTTCTTGCGCACATCAAGATTGTAACGCTCGTGGAAGATACTCACGACATCGAACATCTGAACAGGCACATCACTCTGGCCAACAACCTCAATCTCAAGGCTATCTTCCATCATGTCACAGAGCGAGGTCCTATAATACTGTTCACCATACTTGCGAAGACTTGCTTCATCCTTCACATCCTGGTCATTAACTTCAATCACATCTTCATAGATTTGACTGTACTTGTTAATGAGTGGACTATCGATAGTAACAGTGAACGTGCGATCAGGCGCGCCTTCTCTCCCTCACCTTTGACTGTTGCGATAAAAGTAATTCGAGTCTTCAAAGACTTGGTAGATGTCTTATGTTGGTAGCTAGACAGGTTCTTCTTATACATAAAAAGCGATTCATTTTCTGAACCGCCATTTTTTAAAAGTCGAACCTGGTAGCCATGCCGTACAAGGTCACCACCCCATTGGCCAATAATAGAGTGCTTATCTTTCGCGAAGGCTTCCATGGCATTCTTAGAGCCGATATTGAAGGTGTGTCTGTCTTCAATATCAGAGAAGAATGAGAATGGATTGTTACGAGTGATCGCTCCAGCAAAACGACTGAGAGCAGTTGAGCCAGTCGCTCTATCCAAAGAGATAGGATTGATCACATAGTTATTCAAGAGGGTGAACACCTGGTTCGCATAGACTTGAATATAGCCGTGCTTCTTCTCAACCTCGAAGATGACAAAATCCTGCTCACCGTGTAGGTCATCAGCCGTTAAGAAAGTCTCTTCCTTCAGCTTCTCCCACAATGAATCCGAAGTCGGAAATCGGAAGCTCAATTGGTAGGTACTGTTATCTTCTTGAACAATGTCATCAGCATAAGCAGCATTTAGAGGCATATTTCCATTTGTTAAATAAATCAAATCTTATACCTCCAATTCGGCCTAATAGTAATTTTACGAACATTTCCAGTAAATGAAACACCAACCTTACCAGTCGGGATTTCTAAGAACCCTCCACGCTTCCGAAGTGTGTTTTGAACTGCTCCGGTTGCGTTATAGATGTTTTGCTTGCCTTGTCTACAGTCGATTGTAGCCTTGGTCTTAATCGCAAGATACATGGTCTTACGGCCAATCGTAAGGGAGACGTCACCGTCCCCCCTCAATCTCAATGATTGGTTCGGAGTAAACCGTGCCAAGATTGTTGATTGTACCAGATGCCGTAAGAACCACAGGATCTATATTTTTTTGGTATCGGAACGGTTGCATTTCTAACTTGATTTCTAACTTCCAAGCATGATTTCCAAAAGGTTCAAAACTAGCAGTCACAAAGTTAGCATAAAACAATGAGCCAAGCTGATAGCTAAATTCCAAAACATTATCATTCGATTGAAATTTATCAAGAATACTTGAAATCTCAACCATTTTTTTAACGTGGAGAGTGAAGGTCCTTTCGTAACTGTCGAAAGAACCGTCTAACACACGGTAACTACCATTGACTCCATAAAGGGTTGCCTTCTCTCCTTTTGGCTTAGCAGCCTCCACCTTCCCAAAATCTGTCACAACACAACCAGGAAGGGTTGATGTATTAAAACCATTGATGATCATATAATCCATTAAATTCCCTCCCTTGCATATATTGCACCGTGTTGTTCATACGTTTTCATCGAAATAATGTCATTGTCTAGGTAGATATCTGACGACTTTTCAAGGATAGCAGTAAGGATTTTCTCCATACTTGCTCTCAGAATCGCTATCTCAGACACGGTTTTGCTATCATGTGCTTCAAATTGAGCTGATGGCATAGCCAATTGGGCTTCTAGACTTTTAGTAACTGATGCAGAGGATTTCAGATCCAAATTATCACCTGAAAAGACATCAGCAATTTCTCCAGCGACACCATTGACTGTTTTCTTAACGTCTTTGAATCGGTCTTTTAATCCACCGTCCAAACCTTGCATGATTGCGTTACCCGCTGGAATAAGCAACTTGCGGTCATATTCAATCGGACCTTTGTGGTCACGAATCCAGCTAGCAATGCCACCAACAAAGTCAGTTACAGAAGACCACATAGATTTTAAACCACTCAAGAAACCTTGTAAGATTGCTTGACCTGCTCCGAATAGGTCAATGTTCCACAATTGGTCAAAAAATCCAGTCACACTACTTACAAGACTAGATACAGCATTAGACATTGTATCCCATGCACTCTGTGCGCCTGATACTAGATTATCGATAGTGCTTAATACACTAGATTTCAGAGTTTCCCATGCTGAACTTGCTGTTGACTTGATGCCCTCCCACAAACTAGAGAGGAAACTTGTAAAGCTATTCCAGATGTTCTGTGCTTCCTGAACCAAACTTGTAATCAGATTTGATACTGTAGATTTTATCCATTCCCAAGCTACGACTGCTGCAGTTTTAATGCCTTCCCAAATCGTGCTGAGTGTGGCAGAAAAGTTTTCAAAAACAGCAACACCATAACCGATTATGGCATCTACAACACCAGAGAAGTATGTTTTAATACCTTCCCAAATCATGGAAATACCACTTTTAATACCTTCCCAAATCAGAGAAAGGTCAGCTCCAAGCTGGGTGAAATTCCCTGTCACAAGGTCAATGATAATCAAAACTGCGCCTAAGGAAATGGATTTAATAACTTCCCAAACCCCTTGGAAAATCATTTTAATTCCTTCCCAAATTTGAGTAAGACCATTTGAAACATTATTCCAAATGTTCATAAATCCATCAATGAACGGTTGAACAATAGCCATCACTACCGTTGTGATTGCTGTCCATGCCACAGATGCAGTCTCTTGAATACTTACCCATAAGTCAGAAAAGAATGTTACAACACTACTCCACATCATTTTCAAAGATTCTATGTATGTATTCCATGCCATAGAAACCCCTTCCCACAATGTGTTAGCACCTTCTGAAATCCCTGACCAAAGATCAGTAAAGAAATCAGAAATTCCTTGCCACGCTTGCTTAATCCATTCTACAAAATCTGACCAAATCTGCCGACCTGTTTCAGTCTGAGTGAAGAACCATGTTAGTGCTGCTACAAGTCCTACGATTGCTCCGATTGCCAAAAAGATAGGATTTACAGATAAAACCGCATTAAAGGCACTAAATGCTCCACTTGCTCCTACTGCAGCAGCATTCTCAGCCGCTAAGCTAGCAGTTAAAGTTCCATTTGCTACAGCCATAGCTTGGGATAAAGCAAATGAAGTACCAAAGATGGCATTTTTAGCCATTTCGACAGCTTTAACAACTGCACTAATCGTTTTATATGTTTTCCACGCTGTAGTCAGACCAATTACTGCTGAAGCTACTGAAGAAACTACAGCAGGATTCTCCTTTAGCCACCCTGTGAAGTCTTTTAATGTTCCTGAAGCTTCTCTCAAAAAGCCCGTTAATGTTTCAAATGCGAAACCGAGCAGATTCACTCCCTGCTCTCCATCTTTTATCCCTAAAAGATCAGCAACGAAGTCCCCGATAATGCCTAATACATCACCGATTGCAGAACCAATGTTCTCGAAAGTAACTCTGATATTGTCTGCGGTGTTGATAATTTGGTTCGCTGCATCTTCGCTAAACCCAATTGCATCTAATATCTCAAAATTCCCCTCTTTATCCATAGACCCAAAGATCATATCAAAGAAAGTTTCGAAAATACCTGTCACATGTGCAACTTGATCAAAAACAGCACTACCAAAAGCATCTCCGAAAAGTTGAGAAGCAATATCACTGAGTCCGTATGTTAAAACAACACCTAACCCTGATAAGATATTTCCTATCATGGGTAAGAAATTTCCGAATAAAAACGTTTTCGTTGTTTCTAACAGTGATTGTAAAGCTGGAGTTACATTTTCACCAATCGCTATCTTACCTAGAACATTCTGAGCAGCTGCTTTCATAGATTCAAATGAGCCACTAAAAGTAGATGCCGCCTCTTTAGCAGTTGTGCCAGTGATGTCTAGATTTTCTTGGATAGCATGGATGGCATTATAAACATCTGAAAGGTTGTTAATGTCGTACTTAACACCCGTCAGTTTCTCTGCATCAGCCAAGAGCCTCTGCATTTCTTGTTTTGTACCACCATACACGGTACATATTCACTACGATTCGCTAAATCGTAGCCGTCTTTTAGACTGCTCTATGTCGCCATAGAGATTAGACTATCTCTTATGCATTAAATACATCCTAGCGCTTCGGCTCGCTTGAGCCTACTCTACTCCATTAAAAAAACACCCTCTCGGATGCTTTTTCTGTTTCGATAGTCGTTACACTTTCAAGATTTTAGAACGTTCACCGTTCTTATAAGAAAATCTATATCCCCTAGTTCTTCCACGTCTTCCAATCGTGCCTTTTTCTAACATTAGAGAAATATTAGAAATAGTACAATCAAAATATTTTGCAGTTTCAGATATGCTTTTGAATTCCATTGTGTCTACAACATCTAACCAAGCTAGATGCCCTCCACCCCTTTTATTTCTTTCCTCTGCATACCTTGTAACAATAATTGCTTCACTTCTGACACCAACTGTTTCAAAGCGCGAATTATTTTCTGAATAAGTTGCCCACCGTAAATTTTCAATAGAATTATTTTGTCTATTTCCATCGATATGATCAACTGTTAGTTTATTCTCTGGATTTTCGATAAACGCTTCAGCAATCAATCTGTGAATTGGGACTTTTTCAGATTGATTGTTTTTATAAAGGTCAACAACTAAATAGCCATTTCTTTTATTTTTGAATGGTTGTTTAATAAGTCCAGTTTTGTCATTCCTGACATTACCTTCTTCATTGATTGAATAGTTGTTATTTCTTTCGATTTTCTTCCACATGTTTTTACCTCGTGTTTGATAATTTTATTTTATCGTACATTTAGTAAAAAAGCAACTAAAATCTTGCTTAGCACGGTATTGCCTAAGCTACTCTTAGGGTTTCACCGTTTTCACTAGGTTTATACTCGGCTATGGTATTTCTACCGAGTTTCAAATTGTCCAGCATGGTGTAGTTTTGCTTAGCAAATCCTTGATATGCCATCTGAATGCTTTCCATTGATGTCCCCATCTTATTAGCATTATCTGACATATCAATCATGGCCATGTTTGCTGTTTCAGCAGCTTTGTTAGTGTCACCACCAAGAGATTGCAAGAGGCTAGCTGAGAAGCCTGTCACATTTTCCATGTAGGCATTGGCTGACAGACCTGTTGTCTTGTAGGCTTCATTAGCATATCCCTTTACCTTATCGGCAGAATCTTTAAAAAGAGTTTCGACACCTCCTAGCGATTGCTGAAGCGCTGCTCCTTCACTGATAGCCGCCGAAAAGGCCTTGCCAATCCCTGCTGCTACAATTACCTTTTTTAAAGTTGCCACCATGCTAGAACCAAGAGACTCTCCGGCACTTGTTCCAGCAGATGCGACTTCTCCCCCCATCTCCTTCTGGATCATCCCTCCAATCCCTCTTGCAGATGGAATGATTTGCACATACGCTTTTGCAAGTTCTGTTGCCATTAGTCCTCACCTCCTACTCTGGCTAAGAATTCTTTACGGTATTTTTCAAAGTCCTCACCAGATTCAAACACTAGATGCTCTCTTTCATCCTTCTTCTCTTTATGTATCAATTGATCTAGGATAGATTTAGGACGATTCTTCCCTTTCTGTCCATCCTTCGTCTGAATCCAAAGTGAAAGAGAAAGTCTATCAACCATACCAGCTAACAGCATTGTTTCCAGTGGAACGATTTGACCAGACAAGCGTTGCTTGATACGAGAATCATCTCTCAAACCATAGGCAAAAACAGCTACCTGCAAGAGAGGTAGCTGTTGAAAACTGTATATCTGATAAGTTTCAGCTAGATCACAGATAAGCGCATCTTCATCTAGTTTGATCATCTGATTAAGGACTAGGATTTTTTTAACTCTTGAACAGTATTGAAAACAGCCTTTAGTTCTTGTGCTAGCTTATCAGTTAGCACGATGCCATCTTCTTCTCGCAAGTGATCCTTGAAAGCCTTGGTTTGCTCTTCACCAAATAGCAACTTGAGAACTTTAGGAAAAGCTTGACCATTTCCTTCATCGACTTCACCCAATAATTCAAGCAGCTCATAGTTGTTTAAACGGCGCTCTGAAATTTCAAATTTAAAACCTGACGGTGTTGTTCCTTTAATATTTTTAGCCATTTATCACGCCCCCTGAATGTACTCATAATGAGTATTATTTTGATCATCTGGTAAAGCAGTAATAGTGAGATCGTAGCCAATTGGTTCACCGTCTTTATAACTAATTTCCCCAATTTCACTAACCTTACCTCTCGGAATGACAATCCGTTTCAGTGCTCCATTTTTCAAGAACATATCAATGACAATACAATGCTCTTTCAATTCATCAGAATTGGCTTTAACAGTAATTCCTGTCTTCAAATCACCACTGACATTAGCTGCCCCATAAGTTTCCTTGAGGACGTCCACATTGAGACCTTCAATCAATTTGTATTTGAAGGTATCTTTCTTATCAGTTTGAGATGATAGAACAGTCTGGCCACCCCAAGCCTTTACATCTTCGCTTTCTGGTGAGTTTTCATTTGTCAAACCATCTTCGGAAATGAATCCCAAAGTTTTTAATGCGGCATCTAACTCGGATTTTGCATTCGTTGGCAAAGTTGTTCCTAACGGTGCGCTGAATACAGCCCCGCTTGCTTTCGGTTTAGCTGCAGTAACGTTAGCTGCTGATGCAACATTGGCAGTTACTGTTTGTTCTGATTCTCCCATAGAATCCTCCTTTTAAAAATAATTAATGTCATATACCGCTTGATAGCGATATTGTTTCGTGTCTGTGTCTGTAAAGTTATAGTCGCTATTGTGATGCACACCACTAATCTCATTAACCGTGATGAGATTCTCAACTACTTTCTTGACTTTCTCATTTAACTCAGCAGCCTTTTGAAGTGATGGTGCATAACTTTGAAAAGCAAAAGTAGCAGAATGGACATAATCACTTCCACCACTTCCAGTTTTTTCTAAAATGACATAACTTTCAGGCATGTCTGGTTCATGCTCAAAAAAAGACGGAACATCTAACATTCCGTCCAAAAATTTTTTTACAATTACTTCAATCATCTCATAGCCTTCAGTAAAATATTATGTTTTTTATTTCGAGCCATACTTTTGATATCCGTTGTGCTAATTTTTGCATTGGCTCGCTTTTGCCCTGGGGAAACCTTTAACTCAAATCCTTCACCAGCACGTTCAGCAATTTCACTTCCCCTCTCCTCTAAAATGCCTTGCATTTCAGGAGATCGTAAAAGAGCAGAAACACCCAATGAGTTCAATTCAAATTTCACTTTACTCATAGGCTTCAACCATCACTTTCTTGTTCCAGTCTAAAGGCATCATGGCTTCAATTCCTTCTAACGGAAAGCCAATCGTGCGCCATTTTCGCCCAAAGAAACGAACCTCACGGTCTTTCCACTCGTTCTGGTCACCTTTTGGGATTCCTAGCGTATAAGAAGCCTTCTTTCCGGTCAAATTGAGCTGATTGGTGACATCTTCTGTTGAAGCTGGGACAACCAGGACATTATCTACTTGAATTTCAGTATTCTCATAGATAGGATGGCCAAAGTCATCCCGACCAGTCTTGGTTTTCCCAGTCAAAGTTACAGTAATTCCTTTAATCCGTCCCATAGATATCAATCACCCCATATCTTTGTTTTTTAAGGCCCAGACGTTTCAACTCAGAGTCCTTGATAAAGAGACCTCCACCAGGAACAAGATAAGAACCACTGAATGAATATCCAAGAGCAGACTCAGCCATTTGAGTCATTGGTTCCTGATCAGTAGAGGTCATCAAGGTGCGAGCTACCACATCTACCGTGACGGACTTAACCACCGTAGCAAAAGATGGATCAGTAGCAACCAATCCATCTAAATCTTTGCCAACTTTCAGCTTCAACCCGAAGAGAATGAGAAACAACTTCCAACAGTGCTTCAGCTCGTTTTTCCTCATCGAATTTCAACGCTCGCCACAATTTTTTCAAATCGTCTACTGTTGCAAAGTTTTCCATAAAAATTACCCTTCGTTAGCGATTAGCAAATCAAGAAGAGCAGATTTATTTGCCTTGCTATCATACTCAACACCTAGTTCATCAAGTTTCTCCTTTATTTCAGAAACTGTTAAAAGATACTCCTTTTTGAACTCTTCAATGGGAATCCAATCCCCAGCTAGCTCGCTATCTGTTGAAATACAAACACCTGTATTTTTATCACGATATGTTGCCATTTTCTACCTCCGTTAAAACATTAAGCTTTCACTCGAGCGAATGAGTCAGCATCAAGAATACCCCAACCGATGAACGCTTCAGCACGCAGCAAGATTTCATTGTAGGCCTTCAAGTCACGACCTGCACCGTCTGGATCACCATATTCGATGATTTCCATTGGGATATTTTCAGCATAACCCCATTTGAAACGATTTTCAAAGTCACCAACAATAGCGTGGTTTGTTTGAGCAGTTCCACCTGTTACAGTCAAGTTTTTGTTTACGTCTGATTTCATTCCGTAGAACGAATCAGGATTTTGTCCAAATCGGAATTCTGGATATTGTACAACACCATTGACTTTCAACTTAGCAAGTGCTTGCCCACCAACAGGTGAAAGGGCCAATCCTGTGACTTCTCCGCCCTTAGCTACAATTTGTTGAACAGCTGCATCAATGTTATCGTCAAATTTATCTTCTGCATAATTTACGATATTTCCAGTGATCAAACCATCAAATGAGTTAGTGTCACGGAAAGTTGCATCAGTAAGACCTTTAGGCTCCAAACCATGGATAGCAGCGATGTCGAAAGCATCTGCGATTTTCTTAGCGAAACCATCTGCAAATTGTGAAAGGTACTCAAGTTGTTTTTCTTCCGATGCGTATTTAAACTCATCTGTAATACGAGCTTGATAGACGAATTTTAGAGGTTTAATCACCTTTGTGTCAACAACTGCTTTACCAGCACCTTTTTGTTGACCCTCACCAACAATTTGAGCGTTTCCTTCAAGGTTAAAGATGAATTGCTCAACCCCGTTAAACGGAATAGGGCTCTGTGATGAAAGTTTTGCAAGGACCGAACGTCCTTGTACTTTTGAAATTAGTTCTTTGACTAATTCTGGTTGAAAAAGTGTTCCTTGTTTCAATGAATTATCTGCCATTTTTATTCTCCTGTATTATTTAATTCTCGAAGCATTGACTTCATTTGCATTGTTTTGTTATCGCCAACTTGAGGCTCCGTCTCTCTGACAGGCGCAACTGGTTGAGCTCTTTTCATGTATCCAGCCAAGCGCTCTGCATCTGCTTTGAAGCTATCTTCATCAGTTCCCTGCAAACGGTCTGCAAGATCATAAGGCAATCCATATTGCAAAGCCACACGAGTTCGCAGACTAGCCGTCTCATAACCAGCGATTTGATTCTGCAAAACTTCAAGTTGCTTATCAGCATCTGCCTTACTTTGATTAGCAGCTTCAATCGTTGACTTCAAGCCAACATTTTCTTCTTCCAATTCTGCAACACGGGACTTGAGCTGGTCATAGTCGCCATACTTCTCTTTCTCTCGAGATAAGCGGCCCTTAATAGCAGCATCAAATTCTTCTTGTGTATTGATTGGTTTAAATTCTGACATTCTCATGTCTCCTTTCTCCTGCTTCCCCGGCAGTTCGGTAATTTTGGCATCAAAAAAAGCAGTCACAAGACCGCTTATTTTAATAACTGATTTTTTGCTTTTTCTTAGGCTTAGTAGTAGCACAAGCCCAGTGCGCAAGCAAAGCACTATCCATCAAAGAAATATCCATGTCGTCAAAGTGCGATCGATAACCAAAGCCACCATTTGACCCAATATTCCGCTTATCGCAGTTAGTGGCTACTTTAGACAATGATGGTTGACCAGCGTGGCAGATGGTCTTCTGGTAAATACCCTGTTCCCAAAGGGCGTTGGCCACGATGATTTCTTTCACCGTCGGAAGAATCACATTCTTGATTCTATAGTCCTTCAACTCTTCGTCTAGGATCTTCTGACCACTTGCGCCATCTATGACAATCTGAGCTACATCAGCTTGTCTCAGAAAAGCAACCATCCACTCATTACCATTACGAACAGATTGGCAATCGACTGTCTCAACAAAGTAACGACCATCTTTAGTCCTAGCAGCAATACTCAATGCCACGTTTGTTCCATCTTGACCGTACTTAATACCAACAGACAGCTTGCCAGATAATTCTGGAACATCATCCACCTTGAGTTCATTCCACTCCGTCTCAGAAATAGCAGATTTCTGGTTGTAGGTTGGCCAAAATCCCAAACGTTGGATATTATGGTCCAGCTTATCCTCACCAAGCTCTGCCTCAATCTTACGCTCATTTAAGTGGTACCCCATAGATGGATTGGAATTATACCAAGCTTCCACATCGTCGATTTCCTTTTCGTCAGAAACCGACCACTCCGCCCAGCCAGAATACTTCCCTTTTCCGAAAAGACAAGTCTCACGATACTTAGTAAAGACTGTACCACTTGAAACAGGTGTCGGAGGTGTTCCACACATGATTGTGATAGGATTTCACTATCCGTAACCGTGTATTTCAAAGCAGATTCTTGCTCGGTCGTGTACTCCTGAGCCTCGTCAATGATCAGCATGTCAAATCCCTCACCAAGACCACCATTTGATGTCCTAGTACGAAATTGGATAACACCACCTGTCGAGTAAAGTTCAATCCGCTCCTGCCCCTTCGCTCGAATCGAATTGAAATCCTCACCATCCACATACCCCATTTTTTCAAGGTATCGTTTAACCTTTTCAAAAGAGGCATGAGAGGTAGAAATTCGGTGAGCAGTATGTAGGATATTCAATCCCTTGTGCAAACCCCAAATTTCAAGGATATAAAGGATTTCAGACTTCCCATTCCGACGAGGTATAGAGTAACCAAACTTCTGATGCACCCAAAGACCATTTTTATCAACAGCCATCATTGGCAGTAAGAGATTTTTCTGCCAAGCATAACAAGAGAGACCTGTCCGCTCGTAAAGTTCAATCGCTTCTTTAGCTTTTGAATTTTTTTTGACGTATTTTAAAATCACCGATTGAGTAGGATTCTGATTGCCAAGTTTCTTCCTCGCCATTCCACATTCCTTTCAATCGTCATCGCATGATAACCCTATCGCTGGGAGATATCGGATCACCTCCTAAATTAAAGCACAATAAAAGCACCCTGACCACTGTCAACGTGCTTATGCTATAATTTTAACTTCCTTGATTTCATCTTCAAAGAGTTTTGTCCATCTGGTTCCTGACTTAACAGACAACCCATCAAGTTCTTCATCATAGACATCCTTGTCTTCATAAAGACAAAGGCCTTCGAATGTCTGGTTGTCAATATCGGTGATTCTGACAACCTTGTTATTAAATTTTCTAAGTTCCATCAGTCTCCCCTTTCGTAGTATGTCGGTATTAAGTGTGCGCCAGTTTTGCTATATTTGATTGTCATAGCATTTATTGGCTTACCAGTATAAACATCAATTCCTAACGGACTATCTTCAAATAAATCAACCTTTTCATTGCTGGTTTTAGCGCCTTTTCTACTAGTTTCTAAAAAACCAGTCATCTTGTACTTATCGTACAAAGCATTTACATCTACATGATCATAAAAATAGCTCTTTCCAGATAGCGATGTTGACTGAATATGCTTAGCTTGTTTCTCTGGATTGATTTTATCCAACCAAGTGCCGTTCTTAAATTTTTCTTGAATGTGAACTACATCTTTTAAATGTTCATAACCTTCAACATCATTATACTTCAAATCTTGAAACTTTGCTAGTGAAATAGGAGCGTTTTGAACTTCTAAAACATCAACTATTTTCTTATACTCCTGAATATCTGCTTTACGATTATTATCACGCACATCAGTATTTATTCTCTTACGAATTTCTAACTCATTTGAACTCTCATTTCTGATTTTTTTAGTCCAAGAATTTTGAACCTTACCGTTTTTAGGATGATAGTCAATTACACAAGTACAATGCTGATGTCTTCTGTAGAAATTATTTGGTTCTTCACCGTAAATATAATTTCCTACCAAGCTATCACACCATTTGCAACAACGCCCAGTAGAGTGTCTACTAATTGTTGGAGTCATTCCCGTTTTAGCATGAAACTCAGCATTCTTCCGGATGCTATCATCAATAATTGACTGTGTGAAGTTCACGATAGGTTCACCAAACAACCATCTGACATCTTCAAAGTTGTCTTCAGATGCAAAACGATTAACAATACCAGCTATTCGATCCCTATTCAGTTCAGGGACTTGAACTTTTAGACCGATTTTCGCTTTATCATTCAAATTCTTCTGGACATCACTAGCATAACAACTCACAAGCTCATGATTACGTCCTAGCACGTCCGTCAGCAAGCGCTGAGCGATGTTGTAATACATTTTTCCGTCTGGTAGTTTATCGGCACTTATAGAGGCTCCCAGAGCCTTAGAAAGAATTTCACCAATTTCAATCGCAAACTCATTTGCTGTTTTGTAAGTGGCTTTTTTTGCCTTCAATGTAGCAAAAGCATTCCTAACAATCTCACTCTTACCAAAATCCGCCTCAAATCTCTCTTGAACCTCTTTCAAGATGCTAGGTAAAACATCATTCTCCATTTGAGCCACCCTCACTTATCACTGGCCTAGCAGACATATCTCCAGCAATCCCTGTAAGATCCCGAATGGTTTCTGCGTTGATGTAACCAGGTAATGCCTGATTTAGTTTGACAACACCATCACCAATCATAGTCATGGTATTCGCATCCGCTTCAAATAATGGTTCCCACTTGACAGTTGTTCTAACGAATTGGCTCCTTGCATAATGAAACTCATCACGCAAGCACGCTGCAACATAAGCCACATTAAGCAAACCTGCTCCAAGTGACCTCTGAGCCTTCCGACCAGCCAGACGCAAATTCTCATGACTAGCCTTGATTGCTTCAACTGAAGACGGATTATCTGAGACAAAACCAAGGTCATCCAAGGTCAAGCCCATTTCCCCAGCAAATCCAGCAGCAGCCGTTCTTAGCTGTTCAGTAAAAGGTGACATACTGGCAGTGGTAAATTGCCCCACACTCGGTTTTTCACCTTTGTCACTAGAAGAAATTGTCAACAAGCTTGATACAGTAGCCTTCCATTTCTCCATAGGTTCTGCATCAGGATCAAGTCCAAGAATGTATTTCTGTGGCCAAGAGTAAAACTCAGCAGTAATATCAGCACGTTCCAAAGTACGCTTGGCATATTTCTGATAATACATACCAGCTCTCGTGATACGACTACGACCAAACGGTCTCACTGCATCGGGACGATGAATGACCGGAACCAGCAGAGGGATACCAGTTTCATTTGGAACTGAATAAGGACGCCCATCTTTCGGAATAAAATGAGTAGCATTTGGTTCAAAGTAGGCTTCAAGCGTTGGTCGATTGTAATCATCACGAGCCAACACCGCATAACCTTCCACAAGCAATCCAGTAATAGGATCAATGACACCAGTTGCATTACTTGATTCAATGACTTGCAACCTCACCTCATCATCTTCACCCTTCGAAATGTAGACGAAACTACACGAACCAATCAGCGCAGCTAAAATAGCACTGTCGAAAAAAATATCAGGATTGTTACGATCAAAGATTTCTGTAACATTAAAATCATCGTTAGCAAATTCCCTGAAAATCAAACGATCTGCAAGACTATCAACTCCCTTTGCAGCCCAACCAAGAACAGCTTGGTACTTCACCCTGATATGTGGAGGAATTGTAATTCCTGTCGGTGATTCATGGTATTGCATTGCATAATGCTTGTACCTCAGATTAACTCTACTCTGATAGAGAGTCAACTTTTTCCTAAGGTACTCAATCCCTCTTAATTCCAAACCGTTCTCCTTTCTTTGTGATGATTTGGCGCGAGAAAAAATGTACAGTGACGGCGTGAAGGCCTCGAGCGCCTAGTGGGAGGGGGATACCCCCCCTATCCTCTGCTAGGACTTACTTCACACATATCTGTTATTTTTTCAAATTCTAAGCATTCATTATTATTTTTGATATTTTTAAAAAAATAATATAATTTTTCTTTTTTGGTTTCTTCAAGCTCTGTACTTTGTCCAATCTTTTGACTGTGGCAGGTTGCGATTGCCTACAACAGTAGCATTGGCTGATTTATCGTCAGCATAAAGCTTGTCAGACTTCTGTCTATTGCATTGCCAGTGAGCGAGCTGTAAGTTATTGATGTCTGATGGATGGCCGTTGCGATTGATTGGAATAATGTGGTCAATGACTGGTGATAGAGGATGCGGATACTTCAAAGACTTGTCCACTGGTAGCCCACAAATCCCACAAGTATTTCTGGTCTTTAGAATAATCTTTTTATTTTTTTCAAAAGCGACTCGGTGAGGACCACTCCGGTCCGGTCTTTCTTGGGGGGTATTCATCTTCGGAGGTGCCTTTCTTTTTGGAGGTAGGGGGATTTTTTTATGATGTAGGGGGAGGTTTTCAAGACCTCTCCGGTTCATTCTGGGTAGGGGGTATTTTCTGTACTTGAAACCCTTCCGTATTTAACATATCTTATATTCTGTTAAATAAAATCAACGTCCTTAAACGTCAAGCGTAGCAAGTGCTTACATCTATTTTATTAAATACTAATTTACATTTTCTCAATGTGTTAAATAAATAGGTATTTAATAGCTAAAATTCATCATTGAATCATCCAATTCATCCTGCTTAATACCTATATAATCAAGTGTAATATCTGGTGATGAGTGATTAAATAATTCCATCAAGATCGCTACATTTTGATTTTTTCTGTAGTGATGATAGCCAAATGACTTTCTCATGGAGTGGGTTCCAATATTCTTCAGGCCAACATGTTCAGCTGCTTGCTTTAAAATTTGGTAAGCAGCTACTCGACCTATGTGAGTTATCCGAACTCCATCCGTCCTGACTTTCTTTTTGCTAGGAAATAGATAGTCATATCCTTGTAGCTCATTCGTTTTAATGTAATGATTCAAGGCCTTTCTTAATTCCGGATTGATAGCAAAACGCTTGACTTTGCCTGTCTTCTTCTCAGTGACTTCTATTCTATCACTAGTCACATGTTTAACTTGCAGAGGTATGATGTCGCTGATACGCATTCCAGAATAAAGACCACACATAATCAGAACATAGTTTCGCTCACTCTTTGATTTTAAGAAGTTTTTCATCCGTTCAATATCATCAAGTTCTCGAATAGGTTCTACTTTCTTCACGACATTACCTCCAATCCATACAAAAAGGCAGGATGTGCCTGCCTTTACAATTATTTCATAATATAATTTTAGCACACAAAATCATATATCCACTCCGAACTTACTCCGAATTTACTCCAAAAAAACTCCAAGTTTACTCCAAAATCTCAACCTGTTCACCATTGCGGTATAACTCTGCAAATGCCATCAGAGACTTATCCAAGATGTCGTAATATGAACTTTCTGACAGAGACAAGTCCATTGCGATTGTTTCATCCTTCTTGCAATTCCACTGAAGATACTTCTCAAAAAGTATCCTACGATATAGTGGATCATGTAATCTACTGACAGCTTGCTCAATTGCATCCAGCTCAATCTCTGCATCAACTTTTCGTATAGCCAATTTTTCAACTTGACTATCTCTCCCGCTTGATGGATTTCGTGGCATGAATGAGTAGGTGGTGGTCACTCTCTGACCATCAGTGTCATTCGCGACTCTTCTCCAACGAGGATATCCTTTTAGAATCCTTTTGGCATTCTCTTTCGTTTTTATTTCATTTATATCAGGAAAGAAGGGCATCGCTCACCTCGTTTCTATGCCGTTTATATTTTAATCATGATTTGTAATCACGCCACCGGCTCCATTAACAGTAACCCAGCCATGCTTCTCTCTGGCTTCTGCTTCTTTCATACGGATAAGGTTGTCTGTGATTGAGTCTGACTTAGCTTTGTTAGCTTTGGCTTCACCTTCTGCTTTGATGATGCCAGCATCCGCTTCAGCTTGAGCTTGAACTTTCTTGGTATCGGCTTCGACCTTAGCTTTTTCTTGTTCCTGTTTAGCTGTGTCGATTTCCTTCTGTTTGACAGATTCAGATTTGATTGCTGCTTCAATCTCATCTCCTGCATCCTGATCAGTTATTGTGAATGAAACAAATTCAAGATCATAAGATTCAAATTTTTCTTTTAGCGCCTTGTCAATCTCTTCATAGACTTCTGTACGCTTATTCCCAAGAATGTCGTAGATGTCATAATTCCCAGTAACCGACTCGATAGCTCTCTGTACTGCCGGAGCAATTACACTCTCATTAACATTTTCTAACTTGGTGTAGTTTGAAAAGATCGTCATGGCCTTTTCTTTATTCACACGATATTTCACATCGATATTAGTATTCAACCATTGACCATCTTTGGTCTGAGTTGTGATTTTTTCCATTGTCTTCGTCTGAACAGAAGTCGATAGAGTATAGACTGTATCGATAAAAGGGATTTTAAGATGATAGCCTGTTTGTAGAGTGTTTTCCTGAACACCTCCGATCGCACTGACCTTTACTCCAACCGTATTAGCTGGGATGCGCTTCACGGCCGTGAGACGAAAAATTCCAAGTGAAGTAATAGCAACAACCGTGATGATGCCACCTTTTGCAAGTTTTGTAAGTTTAGTTTTCCCTGTTTCGTGATCGTATTGTGTAAACATTGTTTTTACTCCTTTTTTAAATCATTTTTCCTTCAAATACTAATGTAATAGTTCCTGTTCCGTCTCTATGCTTAGAGACCAAAGCACGACAATCTGAACCGTATTCAACACCATCAATCGTGATGCTACGCTTTATTTTGTCAACGTTGATGATAGAGCCCATTAATGTTTTAATTCTCATTTCCTAATTCCTCGATCAACCAATCAAGGTTCTTTCTAGCTTTCTTCAGGTCTTCGATACCGTTTTTCTTCTGGAAGCGTAACATATACTTGATAGCATTTCCCCAGTAGAATCCTTCTACTCCTTCTAATCCAAAAGCAAAATTCTTAACAACTTCAATGGCTTCAAGCCCGAATTTCCCCTTATAATGGCTAGGGTTGTTAATTTTATCAACAACGTTAAATTCTTCCAAAACTTGTTCATAAGATTTTTCTTTCATTTTAACTCCTTCTAATAAAAACCATATCATTCAAATTCCTCCAAGCGATATTGTTACTCTGATTTCTGAACTCTCGCTTTTTATAAGGAATCTGATGTTTGTTCAAGTAGTAATATACCTGGTTGTAGTGCAATCCTAATTTTTTTGCGATATCTTTCACAGCCATGCCTTGATTGGCTAGTAAGACTACATCTTTGTGAAATATCCTCAAATCTAAAATCTTGCGTTTTCCTAATTTTCGGACGCGGTCTCGAACAGCTCTCTCACTACGTCTCAAGATACGAGCCAAGGTCTTGTATGAAAAGCGTTGATAGTATTTCAGGATATAGCTATCATCTGCATCTGACCATTTGGGGTTAAATTGCAAGTTAGGATTATATTTCTGAAGTTTGGCTAATTTTGAGCGCACAGCTGTGTAACTTCTATCCAAAAACTTGCAAGCCTGTGTTAAATCCTTCTCTTCTCCAGATAGGACGTACCACTCCAGATAATCAACCTCGTCTTCCGTCCATCTACGTCCTGCCATAATGTTTACTTGCTCCATGCAAATAATAAGTGCCATCTTTCCTCTTGTTGATGTAATACGTATACTCCCCATCTGGACTAGCGTAGGAAATCTGCTTCTCTCCTGCCCAACAACCATTGTCGCGCATCATGTGACAATTATCCATAATCCATTCTACGTCAGGCATATCCCAAATCCTCCTCTTTCACAAAACTACCATCGATCCAGCGACCTTTACGATCTTTGATTTCTTGGTAAGCCAGTTCAAAACATTCCTCGAAGCTATAACCAAGGGCATTGCTGATTGTTTTTAAACAACTAATCGAGCTCGCTAGGTTAAGTCGACAATATTTTCGTTGCCTTGAACCTTGACGTAATTGAAAATTACTAATGTTAGCATTTAACCAATTTAAACATTTCGTCACATTTCTATTTTCTACAAACGCCGATTTCTCAAAAATCTCCTGCACATCCTCTTTTATCAGCAATGCCAGACCGACAATCACAACTGCACAATCTCCGATACTATCCTTGGTTACTTGTTCATTCTTCTTGAGATAACCAGCGCATAGCTCACCAAATTCTTCACTTAATTTGAGTGACTGCTTGTCTAACCGTCCACCATTTTCAAGATCACGGTCAATAAACCATTGTTTGACTTTTTCTATTGTGTTCATGTTTTGCCCTACATTTCTTCTAAATCAAAATATTCTGTCAGCTCATTCTTCAATTCTTCGAAAGTGTTGCATCGTCCAATCAAATCAGATACATCTAGCATCGTATCCTCTTTATTCAATGTATTCTCTGCCACTGCATCAGCTACCCATTTTGGATGTGTGCCAGCCTTAGAGAACTGATCTTGAGGTAATAGCTCAAGCAATGCTTCATATCGCTCTTCAAGAGCAATCAGAGCCCCAAATACATCTATGTAGTCAGTATCTACTTTCTTGCTTTCAAAAACCTCTGGCTGATTTTGTTTTACGATTTCCGCATAAATAGCAGACCATTCTTTTTCTGAAAAACGTGATTTTTCAACCAATGCACCGTATTCAATTTCCTTACCATCGACTGTTACTTTATAATTCATATTCTTACCTCTTCTCCTACTTTCACATTATCATACACTTCCTTCGTAACTACGAAAATGCCGTAGTCCCGAATGGTAAGCGTGTATAACTTGCCGTGCCGTCCTTTCTCGACAACCTTACCGAATATCTCAGCGCCTGCGTTATCTGCTTTATAGACAACCATCGGCTTCTTTTCTTCCAAATTCCGAATTCTGTCCATCTGCCAGATGTTTAATCCAGCAGACAATAATATCCAGATTGCGATAAAACGTTTCATGTCTCCTCCTCAAAATAAAATTTGCCATTAAAGGGCTTTATTTCGACAATTCCAAAATCTATTCCAAGTCTTGTTATAAATGGCTTTGCAATCCGTTCATGTAACGTGGAAATTTGCTCTCTGAACTTCTCTATCGAAAGAGTGGATTTGTAGAAATTACATTGATAACAAGCAGGCATATAGTTTTCAATGGCATCTTCCCCACCTAAATAGTGAGGGTGTAAATGGTCTACTCTCAAAGTTTTCAAGTCCAAAGTCTTACCACAATAAGCACAGTGCCCACCGTATTTATCTAAAACTTTTTGTCTAGTGGCTTTAGATATGCTTTTTCGTTTCAATCTGTGACCTCCTCAAAGCGCCCATCTATTTTTGGACTTATTTCTTTTGAAAATAGGATTTTTCTTTTCTTTTTTCTTCTGCTTGTGATATTCGCTATCTTTGTTAAAGATAATATCTTCATCTTCAATTAGTTCAGGAATGAAGTGTCCAGATGGGTATCGTTTAGGTCGTTCCATCACTCCACCTCCTCGATCTCGATTCCTGGGCAATCGAATACCCAGCCGAAATCCGCATCTTCTAGTTGTTTGCGAGTAAAGTTTGTAGCTAGGCCACCCATAGAGAAGAATAGTTTCTTATCTCCAGAATTATAATATAGCGGTTGTTTTGTCTCTTTCATCACTACTGTGTACCGCTTCTCTTTCTCGACCTCGTAGCCGAACTGGTGCATGTTGACGAGGGTTTGAAATGTGGTTATTGAACAGTTCATCCATCTTTTAAATTCCGATTCCTCTTGATGATTCCAATTATAGATGTAATCCCAAATATAATGGTTTAAATCATGTTTTTTCTTCTCATACCAATCCGCCACAAACTGCGGCACGACCGGCTTCTGCGATTTTTCCAATCCTTGTAATTCAAGAATCACACTTTTAGTCGAAGTTCTGTCACAAAAAATGGCGATTCTTTTGTAGTTTTCAATTAATTCACTCAGCTTCATCTTCCAACTCCTTTATCTTCTGTTTCAATTCTTCATTCCTCTTTCTCAACGAATCCCGTTCCAGCGCTCTAATCCGTCTCTTTCGTGCATCACACGGCTTCGAATACTCGGCTATCTTCTCTTCGTTTTGCTCGATTGTGCGTTTCAGTCCTTCAATCAAGGCCTGTTTAGTGTACTTCATCCAAATACCTCATCGATGTCTGCCCTCTTCAAATGGCAATTAATCGTCTAGCCCTGTCTGGGTCGGTACGACGTTTATAGGTAGGGGTGTTGTAGTAATGGATCGTGCTTACTGATACACCCGTCAATTCAGCTAACTCCTGTGCTGTCCCTATCCCTAGTAATTTGTCGCCTTTGTATAAGGCATACGTTTTAGGTTGTGGCATTGTTCTACCTCCTAGAACGGCAAATCATCATCTGAAATATCCATCGGATCACTTGCTCCAAAATTTGGTGGCATCTGGTTTTCCATGCTCGCCTGATTCGCAGTGTTATCTTTCTTTTCAAGTATTTGAAAACTCTCGGCTACAACTTCCGTCACATAGACACGTTGGCTGTGTTGATTATCATAACTACGAGTCTGGATGCGACCTGTTATTCCAACAAGAGCACCCTTTTTAACCCAATTTGCGAAATTTTCAGCTTGCTTACGCCACATAATACAATTGATGAAGTCAGCCTCTCGCTCTCCGTTTGCGCCTTTAAAATTCCGATTGACTGCCAAGTTGAAAGTCGCAACAGCAACATTTGATGGCGTGTATCGTAATTCTGGATCACGAGTTAAGCGCCCAATTAACACCACATTATTGATCATCTTTCTTTTCCTTTCCTGCTGCACGTTCTCCGATTAAATAACCTAAGAACATCCATAAAATAGCCATTCCAAATTCTTTAATAAGTTCAATCATTTATTTCCCTCCTGAAAAAGTTGCTAGATAGTAACAATCCTTAGCACCGTAGTCGAATCGTGTTGTCCGTTTGCCTATATGCTTCTCAAATCTTGGGTGAGTGATAGCTGAGAAAGCCCATTGATGGTCTTCCATCCGTTCGATAAGTTCATCCACATTGTTAAAACTTCCAAGAAAAAACTTGCGGTGTCCGTTGTAAATGAAATAGAGTTCAATCATCTTTGCAAAACTCCTTGTAGATTTTTTCAAAAATTTCTGACACCAATTTTTCAGGTATATTAGATCTCTCGTTGTATGATTTTGAGAAATTCTTCCACTCTATGTCTTGCTTGATAATTTTATTTTTTAGATTAAGTTCAATATTGCTTCCAAAAATCGTCCGTTTTTGTAAAGGATAATCATAATTATTGTATCTAGCTAGGTTTTTGTATGGAATTCTGAATCCAATAATATCCTCAATGTAAGGCCACAGTCTGTCAGCTGCTGGATTCTCAATAACCCAAAATTGTGGTCTATATCTTTTTATAATTTCTATTGTGTTGAAAGCTGTTAGCTCGCCATTGACCCTTTTTAAAAATTGCCTGTCATACTGATAATTTATATAGGCTGACTCGTAATCCTGATTTGCCCTGATCGTGAACGGTGAAGGTCTTACTTGTGGAGCAAATAAGCTATCAGACACATCATTGCGTTTCCAACACGCATTTCCATTTTCCATTGCAGAAGCATTTGACCAAGACTCGCAAGGTGGACTAGCAATAATCAAATCAGGTTTTGGCAATTTGTCTAGCTCATCAAAAAGCGTGTTGTCACCAAATAAACGCCCGTAATCAGCAAGATTCAAATTTATAAAATGATTGTTCTTGTTTTCTATATCCATTCCGATTGAATAGATTTTAATATTCGCCCCCCCCTGAACTATTCAGAGAGTTAGCACCCTTGAAGTATGAACCATTCCCACTGTCAAAGAGTGCCCAGGCTACCATTTTTTTGATAATCAATACCTCCTGTCCTTCATCCCAGCTGGGTACACAAAGCACCTGCCTGTCGCTCCCTCAAAGATGCGACTTGATAGAGCACCGTTCCCAAAATCGTCCGAGTAAAGCTCTTTAATCTCTTCGCTACTCAAATTCGTGTTGATAATCGTATTCGTCCGATTATCCAGGATCTTGAACAATATCTGATGCGCCCATTCATTTCGCCTCGTGTCAGCCTTGCGACTCTCTTTCCCAAGGTCATCCAAGAAAAGAAAGTCAACCTCAGACAATAGCTTGACCATCTTCGCTTCTGAATAGCCATTGTCAAACTCAAAGCTTTCTCGAATCTTATCAAATAAAGTCACTACTGATACAAAAAGCACGCTTTTAGGTTCATCATAAGACTTAAATTGCTCATTGAGAAACCGAGCTAATCCATAGGTCAGATGACTCTTACCAACACCAGAAGGTCCTGTGATGATGGCATTCCCAACCGTACCTTTGGCATACTCACGTTCCAATCGCTTCACAAAATTCATAGCCTTTTCATCGATGTCAACACAAATCTCATAGTCATGTAGTGACTTACTGGCCAGCTTCCTTGAAACGATGCTGTCCCGAGCAAAGACCTCGTAAGTATCCGATAGTTTACTTTTAACCTCAGATTCCATATTCAGTTGCTTTTCAAAGAGTCGAATGTTCTCTTTCTCACACTCAGGACATTGACTGATTTCCTCAACCTTACCCTTAACAGGAATCTTAACAGACCAAAGATGGCATCCATGGATTTCACAGACATCATCAAGAACCGTTCTAGTTCTAAATTGTTTAAACTGTTTCATCTAAAAACCTAGCCTTTCGTCAACTACTGGTTGGAACGACTGAGCTTTGCGAGGCATCGGTTGATTTAGATAATTATCCATCTTATTACCGAAAAGTGTTTGTGGTTGAAGATACTGTTCATACTCTGTACCTTTCCACTTAGCGACCATGACGTCTACAACCTTTTTAAAATCTTCAAGGACATATCCTTCTTTTAGCCTTGCCTTGATAAATTTTTGATGACTAGCAGTGTCAACCTTAAAATTCTTCTTAGCTTTCAAATTGAGATAAGAAATAACTTCTTTACAAATTGACAATTTATTATTGTTATTATCTATCTCGTTATTATTAGTCTTGTTTGTCTGTAAAATTTCCAGTTCCGATACTGTATTATTTACAGTTCCAGACTGTAAAATTTCCAGTTCCGAAACTGTACTATTTACAGTACCATCAACGGCACTTATATAGATTCTGTTTGGTAGGTTATTCCCTTGTCTAACTTCTTTTAACAGTCCAACATCCTTCAATTCTTTTTTGAATTTGATAATCGTCTTTTCGCTACTATTCAAATCAACCATAAGTTGCTCATTTGTGTAATATTGAAATACATTCCCGTCTCTGTCATGCCAGCCATTTTTTATTGAAAGTTCTAACCTTCCAAATAAGAGCATATACAAGAGTTTCGCATGGTTGCTCAATGACTTATATTTTTCATCATAGATGAATGGCTTTGGAAATTTGAAAAACGATAAGAAACCAGTGACTTCACTTTTTTTAATCATTTCTACCCCTCCACACTTGAAAATTTTGTGTATTCTTTATGAAAATACAACTTCACTGTTCCGAGACTGCCATGCCGATTCTTTTCCAGGATCAGCTCAGTCACGTTGTTTGCTTCTTGACTGTCAGCTTGCTCTTTCTGGTAGTAGGCTTCACGATATAAGAAAGCAACAATGTCAGCATCTTGCTCAATCGAACCTGACTCTCGCAAGTCTGCCAGCATTGGGCGCTTGTCCTGTCTCTGCTCAACTGCACGGCTTAACTGTGACAAGGCAATGACAGGTACTTTCAAATCCTTAGCTAGTATCTTCAATTCCCTTGAAATTTCTGAAACGATCTGCTGACGATTCTCACCCTTGGCACCAGTTATCAACTGTAAGTAGTCAATGATAATGACACCCAGACCGCCCATTTCTTGGGCAAGTTTCCGAGCCTTTGACCGTATCTCTGAAATCCGAATACCAGCCGTATCATCCACGAAAATAGGCGCATCATAGAGATTGCTTTGCGCATGCACAAGTCTTTTCCACTCATCGGTACTAAGATTCCCAGTCTTTAGATGATAAGCTGGAATCATCCCCTCTGATGCCACCATACGCTCAATCAGTTCTTCTGCTCCCATTTCAAGCGAGAAAATGACAGCGGGCTTTCTTTCCATCGTAGCCACATGCTTAGCGATATTGAGAGCTAATGCTGTCTTACCCATAGCTGGACGAGCGGCAATAATGATAAGATTTCCTTCGTGAAGGCCTGTTGTAATCTTATCCAGTCCGATAAATCCAGTAGACAGACCAGTCACGAATCCATCTGTCTGCGAGCGAGTCTCGACTATCTGCATATGTGTATCAAGAATATCGGCCACATTACGAAATCCATTTCCAACATTTTGATTACTGATATCAAGAATTGATTTTTCAGTTTTTTCGATGATTTCATTGATAGAAATATCTCCCTGATATGCACTAGAAAGTGATTCCGACAGTTCAGCAATTACCTTTCGAAGCGTAGCCTTTTCTTTAACCAGTTTGGCATAATGCTCCACATTTTTTGAAGTTGGTGTTGAATTTACCAACTCGACAACGTAGTTTATACCACCGATATTTGAGATGTCACCTTGATTGGTAAGAGCAGACACCATAGTTGTAGCATCGATTGGCTCACCTTTTTCAAGCAATGACAACATAGTTTTAAATACAATCTTGTTGGCAGGCTTGTAAAAATCGTCAGGAGTTAATTCATCTGCAAGTGATATCATCGTTTCAGGTGAGATAAAGACAGCACCCAGAACCGACTGCTCTGCGACTAGATCATGAGGTGGTATTCTAAAATCTTCACTCATGCGCTATTCCCCCAATATTTTTCTAAATCCACATTCATCACTGCAGCAAGATTCTTTTGCTCAGTTAGGATTTGACGACGATAAGGCGCAAGTCCAGCTTGTCGCTCCTCCTCACTTCTCGGTAAGTAATATCCATTTGGTTTCATCTTCTTAGCCACGATAGGGTGGCCAAAATTGACACGCAAGCTTTCGATAGTCTCTTCCAGCTTACGCTTCGACAGTCCGGTTTCTAAACGAATTTCACTGGCTTGGATTGGCAAGTCGAAGGTCGCACAATTGATAATCATGTTTAAGACACGAATTTCTAACTCATTCATACTGCGACTAACACTCATGTCTTTGCCCTCCATTTTCTTGGATTCTGACGAAAATCCATGATCATTTCTTTATAGAGCAATCGACCATTTTCTTCTAAGAGGTTGGTATTTTGACTTCTTAGAAGGTCATTAATTCTTGCTTCTTCCTGATAGTCGCTAGCCAGTCTGTCATAATCTTCGATGCATTCTCTAAAACTATGAGGCACGTCCTCAATCGTTGAAGGAAGGCCGACAGGCGGTTGGGAATCATAGGTGAAGCCTCTATCACAGTTTTTCAGGTTTCTTCGTGCAACCTCTCTGAAGTCTTCTGCTTCTTCGATGATGATCACTGTTTTTTGTTCAGCTTCTTCTTCATTTTTAGCAGTCAGTAGCATCAGGATAAAGATCCCGATAAAAATCGTCACTAAGCCTAACAACTGGCTTGATAAAGTTGGTTCTGTCATTTTGTTCTCCTTACGCTCTTAATTTTCGTACTTGTTTTTCTAACTCTAAAATCTCATAAACATCATTGATATCGTACATAATATCTTTCCCTTGCTTACGAAATCTTAATCCTTTACGTTCTAACTGCTTAATATAGCCATGAGTAAAGCCGAACTTCTTCATCAAAGCTTGTTGATTGATTGGCATGCGATCATTCTCTAACTGCTCCTTGACCTGCTTTTTAGCAAAAGCCAATAATTGATTCGTGAACAATTCAGCACTTTCGCCGTCCAATCGTAATTGTAACGTTATACCTTCCATTTTCTACATCCTTCCAACTATGCGGGCAAGCATTTTTGTGATATAATGGTTTAAATTGTTTAAGTAAGTACCTGATTTCAGTCAGGTGCTTTTTTTGTTTATACAATACAATATTACTTTCCATCGCCCTGAGTTCAATCTCATGGCTAACTTGTTTTAATAGCTTCTCACACGCTATTTTAGCTTCTCTGTACGTTTTAGATTCGCTGATGAAGTAATTAGCAAGTTCAATGATTTTATCTTCCATTCAACCTCCTGTATCAGCCTCAAGACTGTGGACTTCTAAAGAACGACAACTAATTTTATTTGTATCCAGAATTGTTGTCAGACTTTGAGAATCTATAAGAATACTCCTAGGTCTTAAAAGTTTTTCTACTAATTCAGGGTCTGCCTTTACAAAGGCGGACTCTTTTTTTCCACTATACGGATAACGTTTTGGTCTCATTTATCTCTCCTCTACCTATACATCGCCTTTAAAAGGATTTTCAGTAATCCACTTCATAGTCGCTATTTGATTGATATTAACCATCACGCCACCTACGTTCAAAAATCTATTTTTAGGATTTTCAACAAATTGAAATAATTCAACAATTTGCATTACAGGATTCGTCACTTCAATCCTCTTACCGTTTGATAGAGTAATAACTGCTGTAGCTATCTCTGCAACTGTATAGAGTTTTTCAAACCTTTTTCCGAAATTAAATTTGCCATAATCTTCCTACTACTCCTCAAATTTCTCCCATGACTCATTGATTCGCAACTTCTTGTTAATGCGAAGCTTCAAGTCATCACTTCCTTTACCATCTTTAAGCAACTGAGTGATGGCTGATGGACTAACACCTACAACAATGGCCAAGTCCGTCTGTGACCATCCACGTTTTTCAATTCGCTCTTTTACAAGCTCGATCCATTTACGATGTTGTTGGCTCATGTGACCTCCTCCTTTTATTTTTAATAGAGTTAAAGAGTTAGTAAATTATTTTATAAAATACTTGACAGTTTTTATACCTTAGTGTAAAATGAAAGCATAATTAAAAACCTTGATAAAACGTTATATCTATCAACTCATTTGCTCACCAAAGCTATTTATTTTTTTAGATAAGTTTTAACTTCGTTTTTTTACTAACTCATTAACTTACAAAAACTATTTTACACTTTAGTATTATTTTTGTCAACAGAAAATAACACTTTTTTATAAAATATTTTTTGTCATGTCTTAGAAAAGGTGATATGACAATGTTTTCCACACTTGAAAAAATTAAGGAACTTGCTCTAAAACGAGGAATAAGCCTTCAAAAAGTTGCCGAAGATTTAGGCTATAGTATAAATTACCTCTATACTTTGAAAGAAAAAACTCCTAAATCTGACCGCCTGCAAGAAATCGCTGACTACTTTAATGTCTCAACTGACTATTTGCTCGGACGGACAGATAATCCGACTATTGCAAGTAATGGTGATGCTTCTGCGCCGTTTGATCTTCGAGATATTGCTGCGCAATCTATGTTGTTCGATGGTAAGCCACTTACTGAAGAAGATATAGATTTTATTACAGCGGTCTTGGAGGCACATTTAAAAAATAAATAGAGGTGCATTTATGACCGTAAGAGAGCTTTGCGCCCAGGAGGGTGTGAACCTATGCTACTTTGATGGGACTGGCTGGCATAGTCCAGGCTTCTTCAATCCAACATTGAAGCTTCTTGCTATTGATATCAATTTATCAGAGCAAGACCAAAAACAAGTAGCCCTACATGAGCTTGGCCACAAGGAGCATTCGCAATACCAATATAATCTCAATAGAGAGATGTGCGAGCTTCAGGCAGACCGAAATATGATCCATTACCTTCTGGAGGAAGAGTTAAAGACCATGGATGATTTATCTGAATTTAACTATGTCCATTTTATGGAAAAGTATAAATTAAAAACCATCGCTGATGAAACGATGGTTAAAGAAGAGTATTTAAGTATTATAAATTATATCAAAGGAGTTGAAAATGAGTTTTAAAGGTTTTATAAAATCAAAAACGCTAGGTGAATACCTTCAAGCTAAAAAAAATCCTCAACTGATGGAAGAAATAGAAAGTAGAGGAATGAAAACTGTTTTAAAAGAATCTGCCAAAGCTAGTAGTAATCTCGTCGAAGTTGGAAAACAGAAAAAAATAGAAAAAAATGCTATAAAATGCCCACATTGTAGTAGCAAGAAAGTACAGTTTATGCAACAAAATAAAAAAGGATTTTCGGTTGGAAAAGCTGTCGGTGGGGCTGTCTTGACAGGTGGGGTCGGAACGCTAGCTGGATTTGCTGGCAAAAAAGGAAAAAAACAATGGCATTGTCAAGAATGTGGAAACATTTTTGAAACAAAATAACAAAAATCCCCACACTCTCCGACGGTCATCTTTGAGTGTGAGGTTTCAACCTTCCATGTGACAAGCAATGGAAAAGATGATAAGAAAGGAGTTACTTAGGGACTGGATGAACAAACTAGAAAAAAATAATCTTGATAAATTGATAGTCTCAACAGATAAAATGAAACAACTGACTGTTGAGAATCCCAATCACTTCAAAACCTCTAGACTTGGTCAAAGTATGACCAATTATAGCAATCAATTAGAACGTGAAATACAAGGAAAGCGTCGTAGAAATAGAGTATTCCCTTACGGCACGCTTGTCTATGTTGATTTTGGCATAAACTTTGGATCAGAATTTTCTGCGCCACATTATGCAATCACGCTTACCAAAGAAGACAAAAAGAATAGAAATACTATCACGGTTATCCCTCTAACATCCAAGCCTGGATACGATAATTTACCACTAGAGTTTAACCTAGCTGAAGGACTTTGCTTACTAACTACACACCTAATCAAAGCTACTGAAGATAAGGTTGAAAATGAACTGGTATCACATTTTGGAGAATATGATGATTTTGATGAACTTATCTCAAAATTGGAGAAAGAGGGTCGATTAGACGAGAAAGAACGTGCAATAAACCTTGTTCAAAAACTTACAGATAACGTTGCATTGGCTGGTGAACGTCTTGAAAAATATGTATCTGACCTAGATAAAACAACCTATGCAAAATTAGATTCAATTACAACTATTGACAAAGTAAAGATTTTTAAGAAAATCAATCCTTTAGATGGAATTGGGGTTGCACAAATACTTGAACCACAAATGAAAATTTTAAGCGATGAAATCAAATCGCGCTATCTTATTTGACAAAATGATATATATTTGATAAAATATAGTTACTAACCTAGGAGAAATCCTAGTGCAAATAATCTGGTTGGCACAAGCTGCCACGCAGAAACGGTAACTATAAATTTAGTTACCGTTTTTTGTTGAATTAAAAACAAAAAAATCCTCACACTCTCCATCGCCAAATTTTGAGTGTGAGGCTTCAACTTTCCATGTGACAAGCAATGGAAAAGATGATAAAAAAATACAACTATAGTTTATCATAAATTCTACACCTTTTCAACTATGCGGGCAAGCAATCGAAAAGAAAGGACATTTTATGATAAAAAAATACATTACAAAAAAAGGAGAGACCAGATACCTCTTTCAAACATACCTGGGCATAGATCCAGCTACTGGAAAAGAAAAACGTACAACACGCCGTGGTTTTAAAACCATTAAAGAGGCTAAGGCTGCCGAACGTGATCTTCTCTTAGATGTTGAAGAAAATGGTTTTTCAAACAATGAGGATTTCCAGAACCCTACTTTCGCTGAAGTCGCTGAGTTATGGCTTGATAGCTTTAAAAGTACTGTAAAACCAACAACATATCAGAACGTTAAGAAAAAACTTAATGTTATGATTGACTCATATTTCACAGATATGAAGATTAAGCAGATCAGTGTCGCTTATTGTCAGAAGGTTGCTATCAAGTTAAGTAATCGCTATATCCTCTATTCCAATTACTACTCTGTCATTAGCCGTATTTTTAAGTATGCCGCTTCTCTTGACATCATTAAGTCAAATCCCTTAGACAAGATTATCAAGCCTAAAAATAAACCCTTAAAAGCCAAAGAGAACCACTATACAAAACAGGAACTAACAGATTTTTCTTAAAGTTTACAAAAGCAAATTGTAAGCCAGTCGACTACACTTTTTTCCACTTGCTCGCTTTTTCTGGATTGAGAACTGGAGAGGCTATAGGCCTCATGTGGTCAGATGTTGACTTTGAAAATAAACGGTTAAGCATTTCTCGCACGGCTGTCGTGATTGGCAAAAAACAAACTGTCCAGGATCCTAAAACCAAAAGGAGTAAGAGGATTATCACCTTAGATGATGAAACTCTGAATGTTTTTGAAACTCTGGAAACGACAGCAAATAAAAAGAATATTTCCAAGCTGGTGTGCCTTACAAACATGATTCGAATTATATTTTTACGAATGACATAGGGGGATGGCTTTTGGCTGCAACTATGAAAGTGAAGCTTAGCAGATTCTTTTGTAAACACAAAGATCTTAAAAAAATTTCGCCTCACGGATTTAGGCATACACATGCTTCTCTCCTCTTTGAAGCTGGTGTTACAGCGAAAATCATTTCAGATAGACTCGGTCACAATAATGTTCAAATCACCCTTGATATGTATACCCACATCAATGATAATCAACGTGTTGAAGTCGTTGACCAGCTCATGGATTTCATCCGCTCCAGCTAAAAAGTAAAGTCGTATTCAATCTCGTATTCACTTTTTGCTTAACACGCTAGAAGTCCACTG